>Ga0326512_10003827_pt1 | contig 10983 bp, 13 predicted proteins | sample 1_2617_0518_D_FD_203652 | JGI IMG/M metagenome (GOLD analysis project Ga0326512, IMG submission 203652) | Bovine rumen microbial communities from UC Davis, California, United States - 1_2617_0518 | ecosystem: Host-associated > Mammals > Digestive system > Stomach > Rumen | place: USA...
CTGAATCATACCGAATGTAGGTGCAATTACTTTACTTACACGGTCATTAAGGTTTACAGAATTGTTACTATACAACGCAATAATCTGTGCGTCAGTCATGCTACTGAATCGTTTTAAGAGTTCGTCTTTCAGCTTTTCTTGAAAAGCGAAATCTTTATTTGTAGCGTTGAAAGCGTCTGCAACGAAATCTGAAAGTCTTTTTTCTACTACTTCAGTGGGCTTTTCAATGATTGCCGCTTGAACGTTTTCAGTAGGTGCTTCAAGCATTTTATTCATTTTTTCCAAAGTTTCAATTTCTGTATTTATAAGTTCTTGGTCGCTCATGTTGTTAATCGTTTCCATCTTCGATTACCTCCCCACCAATGTCTGGGTTATGTTGATTTCCATAGAACTTTCCGTGGCGTTGACCGACACGTGACTCAAGATATGCGATAAACTTTGACAACTGTTGCATCCTTGAACCGAACTTTACAGAAGACATATCTGAATCACCAATCAATTCCTTAATCTTAGTCCAGTCATAGCCCCTGAATGTTCTGTAGTAATACGCTAATGCAGTTTCAATAAGCTCCTTAAACTCATCTCTTGCCGGAAACTTGATTGTTTTTCCACCAAGCAATTCTACAACTTCTACGAACTTTTCAAATCCCAAAAGATTGTAAAGTTCAACCATTATTAAACTCTTATTATCTTTATCTGCACTTTTAAACATTTGCAGTTCAAATATATCAAGTATTAGGTCTTTTGTAGGGTCGTCTTTCATAATATCGCTAATCTTCTGTTGGAACATCGATTTGGGTGTCCCAAAAACCTCCGAATTTTTAGTTTCCATTATTAAAAATCCCTCTTTTAGTTGTTCTTAACACTTTAATTAGTTTATGCCCCGAATTCCCAATGTTGTCACTAATTAATTATTAAGGAGATACCTGAATGAAAAAAATATACGACGTAAACCAGCTATTAAAACCAGTTAGACTTTACGAACAAGATTCTGACGCTACCCAAGCAGAAGATGTTGATAAAAAAGATGAGGAAGAAAAAGGTCAAGAAGAAAAAAAAGATGAAAATGACCAAAAAAATAATGATGGTCAAGAAAATAAAGAAGCCGAAAAAGACGAAGGCGACCAACAAACTGACGGAAATGCAGACCAAAATAATAGTCAAGAGCAGGCAGAGCAGAAAGCAGACGACAAAGGTAACGTTCAAGCACAACAGAACGCCCTTAATGGTGTAAGTAAAAGCTTAATGGACTGTTCCGTTGAGCTTGATAACATCTATAAAAATAATAATCTTAAAAAATACGGTATGGGCGTTGAAAACGCATACAAAGGCGTAATGCGTTTTGTATGGCCGGCTATTGGTATTACGGTTGCCGCTACTGTTGCTTTCCTTTGTATGAAAGGTATTATTCCTGCAAAGAAAGTTTTATCAAAAGTACCTTTAATTGGCAAACTTTTTCAAGGCGATAAGGCTGCTATCAATTCTGTTCAACAGTCTTTACTGTTTGCAGGAACTAATAAAGCTACACAGATGGGCACACAAGCAATAAATAATATTGGAAACAAGCCACAACAAGCACAACCAGTTGGCAATTCAACCGTTGCACCAGAAGCTGCGACACAAGCCGCTACTGAAACTCAGGACGAACAATCTGCCCAAACAAATACGGAAAATGCAAATAATCAAAATGGTGAGTCTTCAACTACTGCACCAGTTGGTTCTAACCCAGAACAGAAAACTGATAAGGCTCCAACTATTGAAAATAGTGTTGAAGCACAAGCTAATGCAAAACCAGGCGATGTAATTCAAAGAAAGAACGGTGAAAAATATGTTTTGAACCAAGGCGACATTAACTGGGCGAAACAACAAGTTCAGAAAGGCAAGAGTAAGGAAACCGTTGACCAAGCTAAACAAGAGGAAGAGACTGGGGCAACAACTGCTCAAACGAACGTTCAGAATGAAACTGCACCAGACGCTAATCAACAAAATACTACTGGACAGACAACCACGCCAACAAATGGTAATGCTCAACAAAACGATGCCTCAAACCAGAATGCTAATGGTGCTACACAACAAGCAAATACTCAGCCAGAAGATAATAGCCAAGCTAATACTAACCAACAGACAAATAATCAACAAGGTGAAAGTATTAAAGACGTAGCTCAACAAGTTGCCGATAAAGATAATTCTCAAAAACAGCAAACGCCTCAAGAAAATAGCAACCAAAGTCAAGGTATTAAACAAACTGCACAAGAAGTTCAGAACGCTGCCGCTAATACCGAGAAGAACAACCAACAGGCTAACGCAAATCAACAGGCTGAAAGTAAAGATGTAGCTCAGCAGACTGCAAACACTGCTACTCAATCAACAAACAACGCACCTACAAGTAATTCTACTACTGTTAAAAACCCAGACGGTAGTACAACTACTACTACACAAAACAATAATGGTCAGGGCTCTACTGGAACAACTACTACTACAACTAACGGTAATACAACGACTACAACGAATGTTGAGACACAAGTTAATGGACATAGCGCCACACACGGAACTCCGGTTACTCAAGCAGAAGCTCAGACAATCTTAAAGAATAATGGTCTTCAAACAAATGATGAAAAATTAAATGAGGGTTTAATAGGAGCTATAGTTGATAATGGTCTTGACAAACAAGAAGCTATAAAAGTCCTCAGTGATGCAAGTGCGTCTATAAATAAAATAAAAATGGGAAAGAGCAGTATTGATACTGAAAAGATATTCTTCCGTGACGGTGCTGATGGTAACAGTCCTAATATGTCAAAAGCTTTTAACCAAATACTTCTGAAAATGGCTTATGCGTCCGGGCTAACTGGGTTTTAATTGAAGTTTTGTATTAAAATAAAGCCGTCCTAAATTGGACGGCTTCTTTTATCTACCACGGCTATTAATCCCACCATGAACCAGAGTTTTCGCACCAAAAATCTGCTATTTTGCGTGCATACTCTTTTCTATCTTTTTTGAAGTGATTCCAGGCTTGTTCCATTAGGGCTTGACGCTTTTCTTCGTCGTCTTCCTTATTCGCTTCGTTAAATTCTGTGTTATAAGGCTCGTCGTCAGAGCTCATCTTATTCAAGTTATCAAGCATCTTTCTAAACTGCCAAAGTGTATGAAGACCTTTAATGCGACCACAAATATACCCTTTCATCTTATCAGATAGATGCAAGTAATCTTCTGGATAAATTTCTATGGCGTTGTTTATTACTTCGGTATACAAGTCCTTTTCTGTAATTTTAATGGAGAGTTTGTTCTTGAAATAGTCTATTATAACCTTTAGGCTTCCAGGCTTTTCAAGATTTTCCAAGAACTCATAATGCTTCTTATAAAGTGGTTCTTTCTTTGCAGCAACTTCGTTGGTCTCAGTATCCCAAACATAAGCAGTTCTTGTTTCGCCTCTTGGTGTCGAAGTACATTTTGCGATAGAATAGAACTCGTCAACTTCGCCTTCAAGCTTATAAGTATCTTTTATCTTAGCAAAATAGTAGCTTACGTTTTCTTCTGTAGGTGAATCCGTAACATAAAACATTTGAACTTCACGCTTTATACCGTTCTTTGCTTGAACGTCAGTTGTCAAGTCAAAAGAATATTCTTTATCAAGGGAACGATAAAAGCCCCAAGCTTTTTCTGTCTTCGTTCCGTTTTTAAGCATGTCTTCACCGTGAATGTAACGTTTTAATGTGCTACCATACTTACGGAGGTTTACATACATATGAAAGATTTTATCGTCGAGGGTGTTCATTATTGCAATATCACCATCCCAAGTATTATTGAGATGTTCTAATGCACGAGCAGTGGATTTTGTATGTTCACCCTCGAACCAGTCGTGATATGTGATTTTTCGCCAACGGTAAAAATATTCTGTTTCAAAAAACTGGCTTATGATTCTAACAACTTCTGGAAAAAAATTATTTATTTTTCTTAGAATTTTTCGAAGCTTTTTCATTATTCGTTTCCTTGTTTTTTGGCTTTGCCGTCTGGTAATAATTTGTCCCGTCTATTTCTAACCCAAACTCTTTGCGTCCACAAGACTTATACATTTGATTAAAATTGTTCGACAAGAGACCATAAATCTTTGGCAAGTCATTGAAGAACTGTTTGAGTGCGTCAGAAATTTCCTTTGTGATAGCCTCTGGAACTTCACCCTTGCACGGGTTAATGTTTGGTCGTATACTGTATTTTCTGAAGCCTACACGGAAATAATTTTTATAACACGTATAGGTGTCGTCACATGATTCTGGTCTGATAGTAACGTAAATAGGACTTGCATTACAAGAACGCCAGTGTGGGTTTGTAAACCTGATACCATTTTCAGAATAAGAAACGTCAAGAATGTCCACTGAATGACATACGTGGTAATGGTCTGGAAGGTCTTTAAAAAGTTCTGCACGGTCAGCCTTTTCGTCGGCAGTCAAGCTTTTAATCCAACGTGTTGCGTCATGCAACAAGTCAAATAAACTTAAAAAGAGTTCTAATTGTTTTCTGTCAAAGACAACAAGGTATTCATTTTTTTCCATAAAAATGATATTAACTTGAATCGTGCTAAATAATTATGACTGTTATAGATTCTTGGAAATTATTGAAGAGTTATCATTTTGTGGAATTATGGAAAACCCCAACCAAATACCTTGTATGTTACAAGTATGGTGGAATTTTCCATTTTGTAGATACTTTTGAAGAAGGCGTAAAACTTATAAAGCCAGTCTATGACCAGTCACTTGCAAGTCTTAAATAACGACTTACTGGTGTGTAAGCGTCGCCTTTTTTAGAACCATACATACTGCATGGGTATACACCATTTCTTAAAGAATTACGTCCATTACGACCAATCTTGTTAAAAGTAGTTACACCAATGTTGTATGCAATGTAAGCGTCTCTCAAGGCTTTTTCTGGTGATGAATCAGAAATGTAACCGTAATAATCTGCATAGTGTGTAAGAATACGGCGGTAATACCAGAATCCTACTTCGAGGTTGATTTCTGGGTTATACAAGTCTATAATCTTGTATTTCGTTCCGTGATACAAGTTGTATTCTTCCAAGCAGACTGGTGTAGACTGTGTAAGACCGTGAGCATTTCCACCACGGTTGTAAGCGTCAATCTTAAAATCGGACTCTACGTTTACAATAATTAAGCCTTCCTCTGGTGTGAATCCATGCTTTTCTGCTTTCTGTGTAATCAACTTTAAAAGATTAATAGCTTCATACAATGGATAGCTTGTTTCACCGTTTTCCCAGCGTGCATACAAAATACGCTCTGCGTAATTCATGTTTACTACGTCTGGCTGGTAGTCTTTGCTAAGTCTTACATTGATTACATTATTGTTGCCAATGACCTGGACTGCGTTTGTGCTTTCTGTCAGTGTGATTTCTTTTGGTTCTGTTGAAACTGTAGGTGTATGAACGAAATTGTAAATAGTTACACCGATTAAGATAAAGAGAGCTGTATAAACTCCCACACAAACCATTTTTAATGTCTTGTTTTCCATTTTACTTTTTCCCTTTACACTTTTTAAGACTAAAAGACCTTGGCTATTCACCAAGGTTGTATATTTAGTCGTATATTAAGTTTTTTAGCATTTTTTCGCAAATGACGTAATCAATCGCATACAAGACATATTATAACCTTACTTTGTTTTACCCTGTTAAACGTAATTGACTACAAAAGAAACGTCAAGGCTATTACACATTCGTCTAATCATACCAACTTCAATTGACAATCTTACACGTTCGAAATTTCCAAACTCTGGGTTGCTTTTGTCATTATAAGAGTCCGTAAAAATGTAAAAAACTACGTTAAAGTTTTGATTTTTATTATGAACGGCAGAAATTGTGTCCATAATGTAAACTGAATTACAAGTATTTGGCACTACAACTACATCTGACGGACTTTTTTGCTTGTTAAATGCAAGAGCAACTTGATTCGGCTTTTTATTGTATGCAGTCCTGGCGCCGTTCTCGTGTAGTTTTTCTGCGAATTTTTCGACATTTTCGTGGACAGTACCTAAAGTAAAAATAAGGTTAAATCGTTCCATTTTATCCCACCTTGAAAAAAGAGTAAAAGTTTTAAATTGATTTTGTTGAATGTGAAAGCCATTTATAGATAAGACTTTGTGTTACGTATGATTTATATTAATTTAGTTTAGGTAACTAAATTTATAATGATTCTAAAAATTTATGATATTCCACCTGGTTGTAATAAGATTAAAGTGTCTTTCAACAATCAAAAATCGTGGACTACATACGACGTTACGCCACCAGAAGTAAAGATTCTCATACACAGATACGAATGTGAATACCTTGACGAAATTTATTATAAGGTCGGGGATAAAATTTATAAGCCTAAGATAGAAGATGAGTCATTCCAGTTTTATTTTTACATAGAGTCAAATCATACAAAATACGTAGATTATTCCGACCTAGATGACTTTCTTAGGAAGGCTGAGGAAAATACAAAAGATACACCTATTGAAATCCACGTCGTTACAAGGACTATAAAAAGCCTTGAAAAAATTAATGAAATTATTTTGAAGAATAAAAAGTATGTAAACATTGCGTTTACTAATCTTCGACACCAAGATTATGATACTTCGTTTTTAGACAACTGGGATGACCCGTCTATTGCAGGTGACGTAGATAATCTTAAACCGTTTCCAGCAGTTTTTAAGAATAACGCTTATTTAACTGGCATAACTATTCCTAAAAACGACAACTATTCGCAGCCTAATGTTTTGACGGGTTGTAATAGCCTTCAAGACATAAAGTTTGAAAACTTGAAGGACTGGAAAGTAGAAAACGAAATTTCATACTACAACATGGGCGATAAAATAATTGAAGGTGTCGAAAACGTAGACAAAGATACATTTATAGAAAAACTGGTTGATTCTGACTATACGACAAACTCGTATTTAATGGAATCTGAAAATTACTGGTAATTTAAGAGGAAAATAGAAATGGAACCAATGCAAGGATTTGCCAGATTTGATAAAGAAGAAGTAAAAGGCCTCAAGCCGTCGAACGTAGTTCGATACAAAGGTGAAATGTATGGAATAGTAGACGAAGAGGCACGTGACGGTCTTGAAAATAAGCAGGATAAGCTTGTTCCTGGTAGAGGTATCAAAATTGAAGGAAACGTTATTTCTGTTGACGGAAACTTGCCAAGTAGTGGTGATGACAATAATACATCGACCGTTGTAGAACAACAAAAATTGGAATCCGGGCTTGGGGTAAAGATAGATAATAACAAAGTGTCTATGAACGTAAAGTCTGGCAAAGGCATTTCTATGGCAGAAAATGAAGACGGAAGTATTACAATAAACTGCACGGTAGATTCATCTGAGCAAACCGTTATTCAGGAAACAGATTACGCAAACGTTCCGAATATAGACTTTGCTGCGTGGTAATGGAGGGTCTAACTAAATAATTATGGAAATAAAAATTAAACACGGATATGAAAAACCCGTCGGAGACGACTTGAACATATTTCAACTTGGTTGGGCAATAGACGACGGTATTCTATACATAAAGGACGACGACGGTGAAATAAAGCCAGTAATTGCGAAGTCATTTATAGAAGACACAATCAGGTCGTATGTGAACTCTGACGAATTCAAGAATAAAATAAATACTATCATAAATGGAGATAAGGAATAATGAATATTAAAACACGACACGGTTACGAAAAACCAATCGAATCTGACTTGGAAGACTACCAGCTTGGTTGGTCTATCGACGAAGGTTGTCTTTATATAAAAGACCCATCACAACAAGGCGATAAAGTCCTTAGGGTTCTTTCTGATAAAGCCCTTTTGGACGCAAACCAGAAGTTCATTAAAGAACTTCAAGACTCTTTGAACAGTTTCTCTGACGGTGAAATTGCAAAAGCAAAAGAAGAACTTAAAAAACTTTATGAAAAGAAAACAACTTATGTAATTGAGTTTGGTGTCCCTGCCGATGAAGATAAGGAAGACGGCGTTGATTATACGGTTGATACGGAATTTGATTACTACACAAAGAAAACCGCAGACGAGGCAGTTGCAAGTTTTATTGAAAAGTTGAACAGCCTCAACATTGCAAACCAAGACCCAGACATAAAGAACGCAGGCTCTAAAATCATTATTTCAAAAGCAGACCACTCTGTTGCTTATCTCTACATGATTTTGGAAGACAACGATGGTAAGGAATACGGTCAGCTTATCAATACTTTGGAACAAAGTTTTCCTTCGCTTGTTTTGGAATGGTCCGATAAAAAGGAAAACACCATTGAGTTTAAGTTGAATGACGAAGTTTTGAATGAAATAAACTTCTCTAACATGGTAGTAGACGAGGGAAGCTGGAATCACGGTGATGGTGTAAGATTAAATTCTAGCTTAGACAACGAATACATTGAATATGTAAGCCCTATTTGTTTCTACGCTAAAAAAGACTGTTATGTTAGGCCTAACCAGTACATCGAATATGACGACGATTATGCTTATGGATATAGAAGTATTTCAAGTGGTATTGAAGACTTTATGACTAATGGTGCCCAGTTATCTATAGAAGAGGGTAATTGGTTTAGTCCTACTAGGATAAGTAAAAAGATTTCCTCAAACGGAAAACGCAACAAATACTATACTATTTTTAGAATTTCGGATAATAGTACTATTACAAGTCAATCTATCACGAAGTGTACTTGGGCTGAAAACAGTAATGTTCCTGTTTCAAGTTTGCCGGTTAGTACTGATTATGACTACTTTATAGGTCGAGACTTGCAGAATAATAGCTTTTATTCCAAATATTTATATAATTGGAGAGACGGCTATCCTGTTGAAGTTTGGGATTCTAACTTACAAAAATGGATATATTTTTTTCAAACTGCCCACGAGCCATGCCATATGATAGCTCCAACCTCTGAAGAGCCTATCTTTCTTAATAGGTATGCTTCTTTAGGGACTACATCGGGTATAAAAGGACTAGTAAATTCGAAAGAAGCAGTAAAATTTTACTCAAACGACATGAACTTTTATTCGCTTGATTCAAAAAGGCTCAAGGAGATGTGTCTTATTGCTAAGTCGAATACAAAGTTTAATGCATCAGGCACTTATGTTAGCTCTTTTAACGAATTAAGCCCTTTCATAGAAGACCAACCCCCTATATGCAGTATATTATATAAAAACCAACCATTTAGCTCAAATTACATAAAATGTAAATCTGATGATTTTATAAAGATTGAATCTGGGTTTAAGTATGTTATTCTTGAAGCCCTTGACTTAAATTCACGTGCCTTTATCCTACCGATGTATGGAGACACCAGAAGAACTAGCGTGTATAATCAATTAATAGACATCGAGCAGATTTTAATAAGAAACCCATTACCAGTAAATGTTCAAAACTTTCCTAAGGAAACATCCTCTTTAAGTTACACTGGTGTTTCAAGAAATACTAATCTGTTAAACACAGACATCTTTGAAAAGGATAGTAATTACATCTATACTGAAATTGTAAATAATTCAAGGTACATATGCGTAGCCGATTTATATGACGCTGATTCACCCAGTAGGGTGACCATTAGTAGTAATTCCAATAACTATGTCTTCAATAATGTTTCAATGCTAGGTGCTAACACGAACTCTAAGTATAGTATCTATAACCGAGCTACTGCTGTTCGTGAATGTTATGGATTTGCACCGAACTATAAATACCTTAATGTAAAGGGGTTAGATGAGTAGGCTTTTTTAAAAAGGAGACTAAGGGAATGTATTACATTTTAAGACACGGCTTTAAGAAGCCTACTAAAAATAATCTTGTAGATTTTCAGTTGGGTTGGTCTTCTGAAGAAAAGGCTTTGTTCATCAAAGACCCAGAAAAAGAAGAACCAATCCAGCCAGTAATAAACGACAAGGTAATCCAAGAGTTCATTGAGCCTTACATTGCACAGATAGACTCTGCCGCAAAAACATATTTCAGAGAAACTATGGTAGATACGTCCAAGGTGTTAAGAAACACTTATGAAAGAAACGTAGTATACACGGTTTCTTATGACTATGATGTAAAAGAAGGTGAAGAAGCACCGGCAGACATTGCAGGTAGGGATTATTATTCTATTACTGATAAGGACAAAGCGGTAGAGCAGTTTATAAAGGACTGGGCAGACGATATTGACGCAGAAGGTGCAAAAGTAGTTCTTACTGATAACAAAGTCAAGAACGTATATTTCTACATTATCATTAGGGACGAAGAAGATAAGCTTGTCGGAAAGTTCCTGACTACTTTGGAAACGTCATTACCGAACATGAGGATGGAATACGACAACAAAAGCAATTCTATTATTTTCAGTATTGCTGGAGAAGTGATAAATACCGTAAGCCTTGCAAATATGAAACTTGATTGTGGCTCTTGGGATTAAAGAGGAGCGTTTATGCGAATAGTAACTAAACACGGCTTTAAGAAGCCTACAGAACAAGACCTCAACAACTACGAACTTGGTTACAGTGTAGACGAAAAAACGCTCTACATAAAAGACCCAGTAAACGGTATTGTAAAAATCGGCTATAACATTGACAAGGAAACCTTGAAAGAAGTTTTAGCAGATATGAACATTACTGGAATCAACGTAGACGCAGATTTAAGCAACCTTAACCTGAAGCTTGACGGTGCAAAGTTAAGTCTGCTTAATGATAAAGTTGCACTTTCTACGGTGGATTTTTCAAGTTGGTTTGATGGTGGAACCTGGTAATTATGACATTAGACGAATACTTGGCGAATAACCTTCGCAATTTTGATGCAGATTATCTCAAAAGAAAATACTTGGAAAAAGTATCGGCTGGTAGTGGTATAGACATTGACACCGACGAAAAAGTAATCAGAATCAACATTGACCCTAATACCCTAAGGATTCTGCCGGACGGAAAGTTGTCCGTGATTCAGACTGAGGCTTTGGCAACAGAAGGTGCATACTTTTGTTCGGACGAAGC
>Ga0326512_10003828_pt1 | contig 10982 bp, 16 predicted proteins | sample 1_2617_0518_D_FD_203652 | JGI IMG/M metagenome (GOLD analysis project Ga0326512, IMG submission 203652) | Bovine rumen microbial communities from UC Davis, California, United States - 1_2617_0518 | ecosystem: Host-associated > Mammals > Digestive system > Stomach > Rumen | place: USA...
CATCGGTAGCAATGCGTTTCAGAGTTGCTCTGCGCTCACAACAGCAGATTTCCCTGCGGTTACGAGTATCGGTAACAGCGCATTCCAAAGTTGTTCTTCCCTCGCCACAGCAGATTTCCCTGCGGTTACGAGTATCGGTAGCTATGCGTTCAGCACTTGCTCTAAACTCACTACAGTAAACTTCCCTGTAGTCACGAGCATCGGTAGCAATGCGTTTCAGAGTTGCTCTGCGCTCACTACAGTAAACATGCCGAGGGTTACGAGTATCGGTAGCAATGCATTCCAAGATTGCTCTAAACTAACTACAGCAGATTTCACTGTAGCTATGAGTATCGGTAGCCGTGCATTCTACAATTGCGCCGCACTCACCGCAGTAATTCTACGTAAGAATCAGGTGGTAACTCTGGATGATGCTAACGCGTTCGGTGGTACTAATAGCGCAATCATCTATGTCCCTGATGACTTAGTAGATAGTTATAAAGCTGACGCTAACTGGTCTTCTCTTGCTTCCCGCATTAAGGGCATCAGCGAACAACCCATTTATCAACTTTCTTCACCCACAGCATTTGATGGAACCAGCACTTTTATTGATACTGGGCTTCAACTTATGGGTGAAAATAAGGAAAGCATTACAATTGCTTTTGATTGCTTAGATAAATCTAATAATACACAAGAGGCCATTCTTCATTGTATGCATGAGGAAGATCCGTGGCCAGGAATTGCGATTCAAACAAATTATGGATACTATAGTGTAGATGTAAACTCTACATCAACGGGATGCAATTCCTCTATTCCTGGATCTTATAGTGCAAAGGAAATGCAACTTAAAGTCGTAGTACGGATTGACTTCTCTAGCCAGAGTATGAATGTTATGTATAAAGTTAACGATGGCATAATGCAAGGAGATGAAAAACAACTTCCTGCCGACATCAACGAGACAGTCATTACTGAAACCGCTTTAATTGGATGCTATCAAAATACTGCAGGAACTAAAGATCGTTATTGGAAAGGAACCATGTATGACTTTAGAATATGTGATTACTACTGGTCACAGGAAGAGACCAGAGAGTATTTGCAATAATATAGATAATAGATAAGTAAAACGTCACAATACACGCCCTTGTAATCAATTAGGTTACAAGGGTTTAAATTTTGACATTTTTACCCATTTATGCTATTCTATATATAGAAAAAGAGGTAAAAAATGAAAACAGTTACTCATTCTGACATCCAAAAAATAAATCGTCTTTATCTTCAACTAAAGACTTACGCCGCAGTTTCGCGCGCAACTGGCTTCGCGCCAACGACGGTAAAAAAGTACATTATTCCAAATTTTGTAGAGGTTGATGAATCTTCCACTAAAAAGTTCGAGGGGCCGCTCCCTGAGTTTAACCCGTCTATTTTTAGAAAAGATGACTGGGGAGATTTGTGCGTACTCTCAGAAGAAGAAATAGAAGAAATAAAAGACTTATGGAAGGAGATGGAACTTTAATGGAGAAGTTTTTTTACTTAGACGAAAGTCCTTTTTATTTAAATAAATATGTTATTCGTCTCAACCATGATAAGTTTCTATTTCCTAATGGAACAATGGGTTCATTTAATGTGTTTATTTCGCGCGTTCTAAACCTCTCCTATGCGCAATATCTTCGTTATGCACGAGATAGACTCGGCGCGGAACTGATGGGGAAAAATACAAAGTACGTTGTCCCATATTTCCCTAAAACGAAAGAAGTTGATATGTTTCTTAAACTTTTAAATAAAAGAATGGAATATGTAATGAATGAAATAAAATACCCCTTTGATTATAAGGAGGATACAGAAGGAAATTTAGTAAGAATTCCTTTTAATTCAAACCAAAATGAAGATAACACCTAATATGATTGAAGAGAGATATGCACCAACTGAACTAGGTAAACTTATAAGAGAAAAGTACTCTTCTGGAGTCAAAGTTATTGACCTTTTAGACGAAGAACTTTCTTTATCTAGTTTGCATTTTATTAGAGATTCTTTTACATTAGATGATAAGGAGTTAAAGAAGTACTTCTTCCTTTGCGGCATAGACCTCGAATCAAAGTATGTCTATGATTCAGATAATGTAGAATCCAGTGCGCACGTGCTTAAATCAAGTAATATTATAGATAGTGACTATATATTTACTGGAACTGACATTTTAAATAGTTCTCAAGTTTATAATAGCTTGAATGTTAAAAATAGTTCCAATATAAATTATAGTAAAGATATAGTAGACTCATCCGAAATTTATAACTGCACGGATATTCGTGAAAGCAATAAAATATTAGATTCTCATAAGGTGTCTTGGTCTACTAATATTACTTTCTCTGAAGAAATTAGCGATAGTAGATTTATTTATAGATCTATTAACCTAATTGAATCCTTATTCTGCGGCTTTTGCAAAAACTCTCATCACTTACTTTTCTGTTCTGGCATAGAGAACGAATCATATATGATTTTTAATCAAAAAGTTGACCTCCAGACTTTTGAAAACTGGAAAGAAAACTTATATATGATACTTTCGTCCGAAAAAAGCGACTTTTTAAGTATTAATCAGAACCTATTCTTCGAAGATAGATTTAATATAAGTAGAAGGTTTGATGCGATTTTTGACGGATTAAGTCCAAAATTTTACGGAATGGTTGGAAATTTCCCGAACTACTCCGAAGATATTTTTTTACAGATTTTCTTTAAAAAATTTGAAAAAAACATAAAAAATTGATATACTTTTTATAGAAAATAAGAAATAAGAAATAGATTTAATGGGGTATGTATAAAATGAGATGGGTACATACTAAACTGGGAAGGGTGGCGCCCAGTTAATTTTATTGGCCCTGTCCTCGACGGTATTGAGGTCCTGTCTTATAAACAGGTACATAGAGTTCGACTCTCTAAGGGCCAACCAACTAAGTTAAAAGTTAAAAGAAGGGAGAATCCTATGCTTAATTCAAAGAATGAAAGAGAGCTGGCGTATGTTGTTACTATTGATGAAGTAACTTCTATTGAAGGATATGATCGTGTCGAGCTCGCTCATGTCGGAGGATGGACTGTCGTTGTAGGCAAGGGAGAATTCCATAAAGGAGATCCCGCGATTTATTTTGAGATTGATTCGAAGTTGCCGGAAGTAGAACCCTTTACTAATATGGAGTTCCTTGCGAAAAAAGGATATAAGATTAAAACTCAGAAGATGTGTAAGTCTATTTCACAAGGACTTCTTATGTCCGCTAGAAATTTCGGGTGGATTGCAGATCCAATTTCTAAAAGTATTTATAATGATCAAAAGAATGAAATTTATAGTATAGAGGATGAATCTCGTTTTCTGACTAAGCAGCTTGGTGTAACATACTATGTTGCAGAAGACAATATTCGAAAGTCTTCTTCTACTGCGGATAAATATAAATCTATGGCGCGCCGCCATAGCAAGCTGTTTTCTCATGGCCTCTTTAGATGGCTTATGAGGCGAGATTGGGGAAAGAAATTACTGTTTGTCTTCTTTGGTAAGAAGAAGGACAAAAAGAGTGACTGGCCCGTGTGGGTTGTAAAAACTGATGAAGAGCGCGTGCAGAATATGCCTTGGATTTTGGAAGACAAAGAGCCTTGGGTTGCAACTGAAAAAATTGATGGGACTTCTACTACTTTCACCCTGAAACGTGGGAAGTGGCCGCGCAAGGATGAATTTTATGTGTGCTCGCGCAATGTAGTGTTTGATAAGTCGGATAAAACCTGCTTTTATGATAATAACGTTTATCTTGAAATGGCAGAGAAGTATCATATCTTCGATAAAATGAAGCAGCTTCTGTATAATCAGTTTAGTGATTGTGAATGGATTACTATCCAAGGTGAAACCTATGGGCCTGGTGTTCAGAAGAGAGACTACCATGCCATTGAACATGCTTTTATGGCTTTCAACTTTATTACTTCTAAGGACGGCCGCTGGGGAACCGAGAAGATGGTTGAACTGCTCCAAGAGCAAATGGATATTCCTTGCGTGCCCGTACTGGATACTAATTTTATTATGCCCGACACAGTTGAAGAGTTGCTTGCCTACGCGACCGCTGAGTCTGTTTGTGATCATGATCTGCGGGAAGGAATTGTATTTAGGTCTAAAGATGGTAGTAAATCCTTTAAAGCTGTATCCAACGAATTTCTTATGAAGTATCATCAGTAACAGCTTCATAAAAATTGCTTTTTCCTTAAAACTTCTATATAATGTATATAGAAAGTGGAAATGAAAGGAGAACGAAGATGAGTTCTTATGTAAGTTTTTTCGTAAGAGTTAATGATACGTTTGCGCCCATTGGTAGTTGGTCTAGAAATTCAGAGATGTACCAGGCAATGCAGGACTGGTGTCCGTATGAAAAGATTCGCGCGTTTAGTTTTAATGATCTTATGAATGTAGTTAAAGAACTTGAGGATAAGGCCAATCGTATGAAGAAGGCGCGCGAAGCTGATGAAAAGCGTTGTCAGATGATCATGCAGGCAAATAACTCCGTTGAAGAAAAAATGGAAGCCGTCAATGAAATTGAATCTAACTATGAAGAGATGGATTCTTTTATTGAAGAGGTTCAGTTTGCGGCGGATACTCTTCGAGTTTTCTGCAATATGATCGATGATTTTAAATTTGCTGAGATTAAGTTCACGAATGATTATAATCATTATATTTATGCAGGAATTGAAGTCTGCGGAACGCTCGAAGAAGTAGTAGAATAGGCGTGGAATTATAAGTTATGATGACTTATGGTGAAATTATCGAGTTTGTGGATTCCATGATGAGGGAGAAGCCAGAAACTCATATGATACTGGTTAGAAGTAATGGTAAATACTTCGATTGGTATGTGCGCTGGTTAAGGGAAAAGCTGGAAGGAGAAGACAGTGAAAATAATAGTTCGATTTAAAACCGGTTTTGAGTTGCCTGTAACGTGTGATAAATTCAATATTACCAAAAACCCCTATACAGATGAAATAGGAAGATACGATATAGAGGGGACAAAAGATAACCTGCCGCTATTCTTCCGTTCAGAAGATATTGAATGTATTTATGGGGATGTGACTAGTGATGAGGCTGATTGATGCAGATGCACTGAAGGCGTGGTTTTTCAGGCCGTATTCCAACGAGGGGGTATATTCAAATACAGAAGTAGAAGAGGTAATAGATTCACAACCGACCATTGATGCAATTCCCACTGAGTGGATTGAAGAGTTGATAACCGCGCTGCGTATAGAAGGACCAGCGATGAATATACGGATTGTTGCAAGAGAGGGAAAAGAAGACGATGAGTGATCTGATTGACAGACAGGCGGCGATTGATGCGTTGAAGAATAGATGGAAGAAAACCAGAAATTACGAAGGCATCGGCGATGACATCGCCGAAGAATGCGAACTGTACTTGAAGCAAGTACCATCCGCACAGCCTGAAATCATAAGGTGTAAGGATTGTATATATCAAACGGAATCATGGAGTGGGATAAAATACTGTGAAGCGCATGGTGACCACATCGGGAAAGATTATGATTACTGCTCTAATGCGAGAAGGAGAAACAATGGATGACCTAATCAGCAGACAGGCGGCGATTGATGTCGTGCATAGAGCAATCTATGATTTTTTCGATATTTGTAGTGATGATGATGAGTCACCAATCACGTATAAAGACGAGAAGCTATTAGAGATCAACAAGGCTATAACGGCACAGATTTGTAAGTTGCCATCCGCACAGCCAGAAATTACACTAGAATCGGCTATTGACTATTTGCACAGTATCGGTTGGATGCAAGAGCATGACAGGATTCTGACTGAATCCGCACAGCCCGAGCGGAAGAGGGGGAAGTGGATTATGACACAAGCCACAGACGATAACGGAAATGCATATTATTCCTGCTCAGTGTGCGGAGCTGGCGAATGTCATGCGCCTATTGTAGAAGTGCCGTTTTGCTGGCACTGCGGTGCGAACATGGTGGAAGGAGAAGACAATGATTAACCTGAAACCATGCCCGTTTTGCGGGAGAGAAGCAGAACTTATTCACATCTCAAGATTTGGTAGTGACGGCAGTGTTATAGTGTGCAGAAGTTGCGAAGTGGAAGGCAAATGGTTTAGCGTAAGTTCAAGCTATGCATCCGATGAAAAAGCAATCGAAGCGTGGAACAGGTTGGTGAGTGATGAGTGACCTGATTGACAGACAGGCGGCGATTGAACTTGTGAAAGACGTATGCGATGCGATAATGAGCGGATGCAAACGCCATTATGATTCGGAAGTTGGAGACGAAGTATATGATGATATCCTTGAGGTTGATGCAATTCTGAGATGCAACAAAGGCATCAGGAATGCATTGCGAGATATGCCATCCGCACAGCCAGAAATTACACTAGAATCGGCTATTGACTATTTGCACAGTATCGGTTGGATGCAAGAGCATGACGGGATTCTGACTGAATCCGCACAGCCGGAAATCATACGGTGTAAGGACTGCAAGCATACGCTAAAAGAGAACAACGGAGCACTAGTCTGTTGTCTTACTAAAATGGTGGGAACTACCGATCCGAATTGGTTCTGCGCGGACGGGGAAAGGAAAGAACAATGAAACCGATAGTTGATCCGAGTATATTTTACTGGATGTCAGTCGCTGACGACGTGATATTTGTCGCAATTGCTGGAGCAGTTATCACAACCATAATAACGATCATCATCGCTACGTATATAGCCCTTGAAGCGTGTGATCTTGATGACTGCTGGAAAGAATTCAGAAAACGCAAGCGCTTTTTCGTGCCAATTATAATTATCGACGTTTTCCTGATTATTGTTGCCGTGTTTGTGCCGAGCAAGAACACGATTATCGAAATGATCGTCGCAAAGTCCGTCACGCCGGACGCGATCACGAACGGAGTGCAGTCCGTCAAAGAGATCGTCGATTATATCATTCAGAAGATCGCGGAACTGAAATAAACAAAGCTGGAGGAGCAGGATGAACTGTGCAAATTGTAAATACAACGATGGAAAAGTCTATACTTCTTTACCGCCGAAGTACAAATGCACTATCACAGATGAGTTTCATGAAGCATATGGTGATTGCAATGTGGATTTTGTTCCTGTTGTGCGGTGTAAGGACTGCAAGTGGCATGTACTGGAACAACCGGGGATGGTCTACTGTCCTGCAACCGTGTGTGGATGGGTAGAAGATGATTGGTTTTGCAAAGGTGGAGAAAGGAAAGACGATGAATAGAATGGTTGATGTTGATGAGTTCCTACACAACCTAACTCACTGGGTAGATGAGTACGGTTGGAGCCATAATAAAAACCAAGACTCATTTTCTCTTGAGGATATTAAGGACGCTATCGAGGGCGCGCTACAAAAGAAAGACGGCCGCGATCAAAAGAGAATTTAAATCCTTTAAAATTTTGATTTTTATCTAAAAATATAATATAATATATATAGAAAGTGAGAGAGATATGAAATATCTGTCCTACTTTAAACTAGTAAGTTAAATGCGGATGTGGCGGAACTGGCGAGACGCAAGGGACTTAAAATCCCTCGGCCTAGAGTCATGTGGGTTCGAATCCCACCATCCGCACCAACAACCTCCTGTCTGGCCTGCCAGACTTCCCTATAAGGTCGGTCAAGCGAACAGGTAAAAAAAAAGATATGACTGATTACCGACTCGTGGAGCTAAAAGCTGAGAAGCGGGCGGAGCTAAAGGCCATATTAGTCAGGGTTTTATCCATGAGGTTACCTAACACCAATAAAAGTTATAGAGAGTGAAAGCCAACCGCCAGGGAGGAAGATTACCTAATTTCTCGCTAGGCATATATAACCTAGAGAAGCCATAGTGGTTAAATGGATGGCGCGGAAAGTATCTATAACTTATTTAAATCCTATTGGTTCTGACATCAAACCATAGGTCTGAAGGAGCAGTTTTATACGATACATAGGTAGACTAACTATATAGATGATTATTAAGATTATAGAGGAACTCCTTTTCCTTTGCGCGTCTATCCGCTTAACTAGAATCTTATAATTATCGGAACTCTGATATAGAAATAACCGAGAAAGCCGATGGGAAAAGTCAATCTTCATATAAAGAAGAGAAGGTGGGTAGTGTGCGGCGACAGTCGTTAGCGCGTACAGAGTAGGCTGTATTGGGAAAATCTATATCAGAGGTTTTTATTAAAACGAATATCTTAAATTTGAAATTTTTCTAAATTTCCTATATAATGTATATAGAAAGTTGAGAAAGAAAAAGAAAACCGACCTGGCAAGTGCGTCGTTTCAGAAAGGTCGTTAAACACGGGGCTGGCGCAGCGTTAACACGGATTTAGCACTTAAACTACCACTGGCATAGGGATGCCGCCGCGAAAGCAATGCATATCCCTGAATTAACAGGTTGGCGGCTCACCTATGATATGTGGCTTAGCGGAAAAACGCTATAAAAGAAAGCGAAGTAAAGTGTGCCCTCCAGTTTGGCAGAGTTCGTCATGGAGATAAGTCTAAACTGCCACAATTACGTCCAAATATCCAGGCTTGTTTCTTAACAGCCCTCCTGGAGGCACGTAATCTAGTTGCCGAGTTTCTCTCAGCTCGGGGTAAAAAGTGGATTGAGAGGATGAGGAAAACCATCTTAGGAAACCCGTAGAGCCCTGATCAAGCTCAGGGGAACGTATTCCCCTTTTTATATTAACCTTTAGAAGTATAGAAATAAAATGAATGACGAAGTTTTAGAATTTATTGAGCGTCGATGGCGCGCGAACGATAGTAATTGGCTAAATGGAAATTGCTATTGGTTTGCATGGATTTTGAAAAGTCGCTTTCCAAAATTAGAGATTTTTTATCTTCCAGTAACTGGCCACTTTGTAGCAGGAGACACAGAGAAAAAAACTTATTACGATTGGAGCGGAAAAGTGGAAATTAAAGAGTCGTTTTATTCCTTAAATCTACTATTTCAAGAAGATCCTCTTCTCTATAATCGTCTTATGAGAGATTGTAGGAATTAAAATTTGAAAATGTAGGAAAATTATTATATACTATATATAGAAAGTGAAGCGCGGTGGAGCAGTGGGTAGCTCGTCTGGTTCATTGCCAGAAGGTCGTAAGTTCGAATCTTACCCGCGCGACCAAAGCCTTAACTAGCCGGCTTAGTAGGTAGGTCGTGGATAAGCGCCGAGTCGTGATTGGTGCTAGGATGAAAAGAATATGCCTCAGGGAGAAGGTTCGAATCCTTTTTTGCACGGAAGCACTTCTGCATATTCTCTCTCGGACGCGAGATAGTCCCGCTTAAAAATGGCCAATTTTAAGCGAATAGAACTTTTCAGCATAAGATTACGTGGGAACGAGTAAAAAGTCTACCAAAAGCCCTGACGATGGTACGTAACATCGTGGTCTAGTGAATAGTAGCTAGTATGCTGAATTTTATGGGCGGGGAAGTTCCTCGCCACCCTTTAGAGCCCAGTACGCCTAGGTACTTTTATAGTGCATGCGAACCACGCTGGGACTTTTTGGAGAGGTACTCAAGAGGCTAAAGAGGCGCGAGGGTTCAAATCCCTCTCTCTCCGCCAGTTATCCCTTACTTATAGTTTGGGACGTAAAAAGGCTTCGACTACTGGGCCGGTAACCAGTAGTCTTTTCATTAGTTTAGCTCGAATAAAATTTGATTTTTAAAAAATTTTTTGCTATACTAAATATAGAAAGTGAGGAAAGAACTAAAAGCTTTGACGCGTTCGAGGTATAGAACACTGGATAAAGTTACAAAAATCCCTTGACTTGGCGCCAGTCAACAATATGTAACCCGCAGCCGTGGAGCGGCCAGCAAGCCAAAGATTTTCTTCCTCTCTTTTCTCCTTTTTAAAAGGGTGACTTTTAAGTGGATGTCACACACGGAATTTCAATAAGAAAACCAAAACGTGCAGTAATATGGGCTCTATCAAGGAAATAGAGCTACCTATCTTCTTTTCTAGCATAAGCTAGTTTTTATAAAATGTAATTCAATAGGAGGTTTTACAATGAAGTATTTTAGTGAGGTTCTGAATAAATTTTTTGAGACTGAAAAGGAATGTGCGGATGCTGAACTAGACTATCGCAATAAGGAAGAGGTTGCGAAGAAAGAAAAAGAAGAAAAAGCCGCAGAACGAAAGGCTCGTGCCAAAGAGGTTGAGGCAGCGTATGCTGAACTGCAGGCTGCGCAGGAAAAGTATAGCGAAGTGCTTAGCGCATTTATCAAAGATTTTGGGTCATTTCATATGACTATTTCTTCTCCACTTACAAGGAATCCTTCCTTTAATAAGCTTTTTGATAGCTTTTTTGATCACTTTTAAATCAATTTTCTCATTTTGTTAAGCCACGTGGTATAAGCCACATGGCTTTTTCATTATTTTTATCGAGCGGCCGCCCGAAAAGCTTACTTATATATAGATTACTCTAGGAGGTAAGAAATGGATAAACAAGTTATCGATATGCTTCTTGGCGACGATGTAGACCCAAATTTACAGTTGCCAGACCCCAGTCTGGTAATGTACTATAATGATTTTGCCAATAGGATTATTTGGATTGAAGGCGAAATCGATGATATGCTTTTAGATATAGCTTATAAAATTATTAGGTGGAATAGAGAAGATAAAGCTACTTCTATTAAAGATAGGAAGCCAATTCGTATCTTCTTTAATAGTCCTGGCGGCAGCTTGGATGTGGAAGAAACTCTAGTATCGATAATTAAGCTGTCAAAGACACCTATCTATGGTATCGCGCTCGGTATGGTAGCTTCTGCGGCAAGCTTGATCTTTTTAAGTTGCCATAAACGGCTTGCGCTACGTAATGCATATTTGATTTTACATAAGGGAAGTTGTCAGAATATCTCGGGCGACTTTACTAATGTACAAAATGCTATGGAAGATTATCGAAAGCAAATTGAGCAATTAGAAGAATTCTATATAGAAAATACTCAGATTCCAGAAGAGATAATCCATGAAAAATTAAAGTCTGACTGGT
>Ga0326512_10003830_pt1 | contig 10982 bp, 7 predicted proteins | sample 1_2617_0518_D_FD_203652 | JGI IMG/M metagenome (GOLD analysis project Ga0326512, IMG submission 203652) | Bovine rumen microbial communities from UC Davis, California, United States - 1_2617_0518 | ecosystem: Host-associated > Mammals > Digestive system > Stomach > Rumen | place: USA: California...
TCAACCACACAGTCGGCTGCTAAGTGCTTAATTTTAACCCAGAAGCCGACTTCGCCTCTCGCTTTTCTACACAAAATTACTCAATTTTTTTCAAATTGTGTAGAAAAATTTTAGTTGAAATTTAAACACACTTATAGGTAGCGGATTGCGAAAAAAAATGGGTGCGATTTCCGTACAAAAAAACACCGAAAAAAACTTTTTAAGACGGAAAAAAGCGAGATAGATACAATGGGATGAAAACGTTTAGAAGCACTTACAGCGGAGTTTCCATTTTTGAAAGTGCGATTGTAATTAGCGTTTTTTACATGCAGTTATTACCTCATGGATGGCGGACGGGATGGTTTATTCGGGCGGCAAAAAAAACTCCTCCCGGCCAGTATGGACTGCAGGAGGAGGATGGTTCATTTCGCCCACAGAGGGAACACCCCGGGGATAAGGGTGAGGGTGCCTATTCGGACGGTGCCGCGGCGGGGTCAGCCGTTGATGGGCTGGACGATGGTGCGGAGCAGTTCGATGTCGAGCTGCTGGTACTGCATGTTTTCGGGGGAGGCAAAAAGGGATTTGTTATTGTTGTAGTTTTCCTGGTTGTGCTCGGTGGCCTTTAGGAAAAGGAAGTGGGCCACGGCACGTTTGAGTTGCTCGAAGGACATGGTGCCGTCCTCCCAGCGTTTTTTCTCGTCGGCGGTAAGGTAGCGGGAGTACTTGGCATTCATCTCCTGCGAGATGCGGTCGCGCCCCGTGGCGTTGGGGTTGGCGGCCAGGGTTTCGTTGTAGTTTCGGGTGAGGGCGGGGAAGTCGACCCAGGAGGTGATGGTGGTTTCGAGCAGTTTCAGTTTTTTGCGGTTCTTGTCGGTATAATAGCCCAGGTAGGCGTGGCAGGGCTCGACGAAAATGACCGGCTTGAGGCCAATCTTGCGCATGATGGAGGCGAAGAAGACGCAGGCGTCAATGCAGTTGGCCTGGCGCGTGTTGTACACCTCGTCGAAGAAACGGATATGCTGCACATTGGAAGTGACAGAGGAATTGGAGGTGCAGGAGATGGAGGAGTAGGTGATGCCGTGTTCGAGGGCGTAATACCAGATGGCTTCGACCTGCGAAACCACGGTGGCGGCATTTTTCTGGTAGCCCGTGATGGTGTTGATGACTCCCTGCTGGAGGATGGCGTTGAGGATGCTGTCGATATAGGGGTGCTCCTCGTTCACATAGGCGGCAAACATCCAACGGTAGTCATGATTGCGCCCGGCGGGGTCGCGCAGGGAGAGGAGGCACTCGTTGGCGGAGCGGTAGTTGAGGCGCACGTTCTTCACGTCTACCTCCTCGTCGTTCACGAAGCAGGTGAAGGTAAAGTCGGCCTTGCCCTGCTGGCGGGTGCGGTAGAGTTTGTCGTATTTCCATTTGATAGTGGGGTAGAAGGTATAGCGGACGCCTTTGACGGGCAGCACCTCTTGAAAAATTGTGACGTAGCTGAGATTGGTCGAATCGACGGAGACCCGCAGGACGGCGTTGCTGACCGGGGCCGTGACGGAGATGGAGAAGAGGGCGTTGGTGTCGTTAAGCACGTGCACGGGGTCGCTCAGCTGGGCGGCCCCCATGACGAGCGAAGGATAGAGCCGGCCGCCGAAGAGGCTGTTGTAGGACACTTGGAAGTCGACCTGCGAGGGGTCGTAAATGCGGTTGCGGTCGTGGGGGACGCACCCCACGAAAGCAATGGCCAAAAGGATAAAGATGAATACTCTGCGCATAGTGATGACCTCAACTTTAAACCTCTCACCCCAAAATGCCGGTGACGAGGACCACCAGAAGTGCCAGCGGGGCCAGGTAGCGCGCCAGGAAGCGGAAGACGGAGTAGTAGCCAATCTTGAGCGTACCGTGGTTAGAAAGCTCGTCCCGCACATCGGCCTCGGGCATTACCCAGCCGAAGAAAATAATCGTGATGAGGGAACAGATGGGCGGGAGGTAGATACTATTCAGCCGGTCGACGAAGTCGAAAAGCGTCAGGTGGGCATGGCCGATCGTGATATTAGAGAGCGGTCCGACCGAGAGGGCAAAAAGGATGCCGAAGGCCGTGGTGAGAAGGAAAAAGACGACGGCGCTGACCTGGCGGTTAATAATGGAATGCTCGTGGAGGGCGGCGGTGAGCGCTTCGAGGAGTGAAATGGCGCTGGTCATGGCCGCCACCACCAGAAGGAGGAAGAAAAGGGTGGAGAAGACGGCCCCTGCCCCGCCCATGGAATTGAACACATTGGGCAGCACACAGAAAACCAATCCTGGGCCGCCGGCGGGGTCGAATCCGCAGCTGAAGACGGCAGGGAAGATGGCCACACCCGCCAGGACGGCAATAAGGGTGTCGCAGGCGGTTATCCACATGGCAGTCTTGAAAATATTGTCGTTCAGCGGCATATACGAGCCGTACACTATCATCACACCCATGCCCACACTCAGCGAGAACAGGGCCTGCCCCAGTGCGGCCAGCACCCCCTCGCCGGAGAGCTTAGAGAAGTCGGGCAAGAAGAGATACTCCAGCCCCTTGCCGGCACCAGGCAGCGTAAGGCTGCGCACACACAGCACCAGCACTATCAGCACCAGCAGAGGCATCAGCACCTTGCTGACATTCTCGATTCCTTTCTGCACTCCGCACATGATAATGGCAAGGCAGATGACAGAGAACACCACAAGAAATACAACCGGCCGTCCCGCGCTGGTGGAGAACTGTGAAAAATAGTTCGAAATGGTTCCCGAATCGGTGCCCAGGGCAGCCAAGCGACCCGTGAGCGAGTCCCACACATAGTTTGTGGTCCAGCCCGAAAGCACCAGATACTGCGATAGGATGAAGAAACTGGTAATCAGGCCAAGCAGACCCACCAGTCCCCAAGCCTTCTTAGGATGGAGCGATTGGAAAGCCTTGACAGGCGTGTGCTGAGTGCGGCGGCCAATGACGAATTCCGAAATCATCAACGTGGAGCCCAATAGGAACACGAAACAGAGATAAACTATCAGGAAAGCGCCTCCTCCGTACTTGCCGCATGTGTAAGGGAAACGCCAGATGTTGCCCAGGCCGACAGCGGAGCCCACTGCGGCCATAATGACACCCAAATTAGAAGAGAACGTGTTTTTTTTCGTAGTAGCCATAAGACTGAATAAATAATTTGGTTTTAATTGAAATCTTATTAATAAGGGTCAATCCCTTCGCACCATTTCGGGGTTCTGCCTCACAAAGTCGCCCCACTGAGCCTTCTTACTCTTGGCCGCCCGTTTGGGTTTGAGCTGCTGGCGCAAATCGGCAATGGGGTCGGACATCTCCAGGTGGCACGTGTAGGCCACGGCCAGGGCGTCGGAAGCGTCGAGGTAATGGGGCAGGTTTTCGAACTGGAACACACTCTGCAGCATCATGGCCACCTGCTCCTTTGCGGCGTTGCCGTTGCCCGTCACGCGCTGCTTTATGGCGGCGGGTTCGTACTCGGTATAGGAGAGGTCACGGCTCATGGCAGCCCCTATGGCCACCCCCTGGGCCTTACCCAGCTTCAGCATCGACTGCACGTTCTTGCCCGCAAAAGGGGCCTCGATGGCCAAGTGGTCGGGGTGGTAGGAGTCGATAATGCGCTGCGTGGTTTCAAAAATTTTGTGTATGCGCAGATGGAAGTCGGCAATCTTGCGCAAATAGAGCACATCCATCACCACCAACTGCGGTTTGGCAGCGGAAGTGTCGAGCAGGCTGTAGCCCAATATTTGCGTTCCAGGGTCTATTCCGAGAATGAGCATACGACAAAATTTTTGCAAAGATACGATTTTTTTTTGTATCTTTGCATTTTTAAAATTCTTGCAATAATAATTTAATTACAACAATACCATGGACAAACTGATTATCACCGCCGCAATCTGTGGCGCAGAAGTTACCAAAGAGCAAAATCCTGCTGTGCCTTACACCGTTGAGGAAATCGTTCGCGAGGCCAAGTCGGCCGTCGATGCCGGCGCCGCCATCGTCCACCTCCACGTCCGTTTCGACGACGGCACCCCCACCCAGAGCCGCGACCGCTTCCAAGAGTGCGAAGAGGCCATTCTCAAAGAGTGCCCCAACGTCATCCTCATCCCCTCCACCGGCGGCGCCGTAGGTATGACTCCCGACGAGCGTCTGCAGAGCACCGACACCACCCCCCTGCCCGAAATGGCCACCCTCGACTGCGGCACCTGCAACTTCGGCGACGAGATTTTTGACAACACCATGCCCACCATGCGCGCCTTTGGCAAACGCATGCTCGAACGCGGCATCAAGCCCGAATACGAATGCTTCGAAATGGGACACCTGGACACCATCCTGCGCATGGCCCGCAAAGGCGAAGTCCCCGGCGACCCCATGCAGTTCAACTTCGTCCTCGGCGTCCCCGGCTGCACTCCTGCCACCGTCGACAACCTCTGCTGGCTCGTCAAGAACATCCCCGCCGGCAGCACCTGGACCGCCACCGGCATCGGCCGCTATGCCTTCACCCTCGCCGCTCCTGCCATTGCCATGGGCGGCAACGTGCGCGTAGGTTTTGAGGACAACCTATACCTCGAGCGCGGCGTCCTGGCCAAGAGCAACGGCGAACTCGTCGACAAAGTCGTCCGCATGGCCAAACTCCTGGGCCGCGAAGTGGCTACCAGCGACGAAGCCCGCGAAATCCTCAGCCTCAAAAAGAGATAGTAATTCAAAATCATCCGTAAGAATTCAAACACACCAAGTTGATATGCTGGCCGGACCTCGTCTGTCCCATATCAACTTTTTTTATTTCAACATCCAAATGAAAAAAATCATCCTCACCCTCATGGCACTGGCCATGACAATCGGTGCCATGGCCCAGCAAGTCCACAACGACAGCCCCATGATGAAAGAATGGCGCCAACTGAAACAACAACGTGACTACTCCAAGCAAGCCACCCAAACCGGCTTCCCCTTGGGCGAGGCCCTCGAGACCAAGTCGGCCGACGTCAAAGCCCTTCCCGACGACCGCGTCTGGTTTCCCGGCGAGTGGGAGGAGGTCCAGGCCATCCTAGTCACCCCCTCCTATAACTACTACCCCGACTCCAACCTCGGCTCCGGCTACTACATTGCCGACCCCGTAGTCACCGGCGTGGGCGAATACTTCAAATACAACTCCACCCGCGGATGGGTCACCACCAACATCTACGGTCCCTACCACTCCGTCATGGACACCTCCAGTGCCTTCGGCCGCGTCTTCTTCTACCTCATGGACGGCATCCAGCAGGGCCATGCCCAGGCCTGGGTGCGCGTCGAGCAGCCACAGGACTCCCTCCAGGTGTTGCGCACCCTCGCCCGTCTCGGCCTGCGCAGCAACAACGTGCGTTTCATCGTAGGCCCCGGCAACTCCTTCTGGTATCGCGACTGCGGCCCCATCTGTTTCTACCACGGCGACCAGGACAGCCTGGCCATGATGGACTTTGAATACTATCCCGGCCGTGCCCTCGACGACTCCCTTCCCTCGCTCGTCTACCGTCAGATGGGACTCCCCAACTACATCAACACCATCGAGTGGGAGGGCGGCAACTGTCTTGTCGACGGTGCAGGCTTCCTCCTCAGCAGCGACGCCGTCTACGGAAACAACAGCGACTCCTACGGCCAATTCACCTGGGACGGCCGCAACATCTCCAGCATCCACCACATCAACAAAACCCGCCTCACCAACTCCCAGACCCGCCACGCGCTTTCCAGCCTCCTCGGCCAGCGCGAGACCCACATACTCCCAGCCTACCAGTACGACGGCGGCACCGGCCACATCGACCTCTATGCCGACATGGTAGAGGAAAACGGCTTCGTCTTCTCCGTCATGCCACAGGCCTACAGCACCTGGACCGACTACCGCACCGGAGCCCGCAACATGGACTCTCTCTGCTCCTACACCAGCATCTTCGACCGTCCCTACTACAGAACCGACATTCCCTTCCCCGGCACCGACAACGGCAACAACTTTTCCAGCCAGTCCGAATACAACCTTTACTACACCCGCACCTACAGCAACCACACTTTCGTCAACGACCTCATCCTCCAGCCCTGCTTCTCCACCGTGGTGAACGGCCGCCCCAGTGCCGCCTGGGACCAGCAGAACATCGAAAAACTCAAAGCCGCCTACCCCGGCTACACCATCTACCCCGTCGACGTGCGCGAATTTGACGGCTCCGGCGGCGCCATCCACTGCGTCACCAAGCAAATACCCGCCGACAACCCCGTCCGCATCCTCCACAAGAGCATCGTCGGCTCGGCCAACGCCATGCGCGGCCACGATGTGCCCGTCAGCGCCATCATCACCAACCGCAGCGGCATCGCCAGCGCACAAGCCATCTACCGTATCGACGGCGGCCAGTGGAGCACTGTCGAACTCACTGCCAACGGCAACAAATTCTCCGGACTGCTGCCCACCGCCTCCATCAACGAACGCATCATCGACACCGCCTACGTGCCCCGCACCACCATCGACAGCACCCTCATCAGCATCGACACCGCCATCCTCAGCATCGACTCTATCGTAGTCGACGCCGACCTAATCCTTGACACCACCTACAGCTACACCTACCACTACAGCTACGACACCACCCACTACACCGACACCGTCGCCTCCCTGCGCGACACCCTCGTGACCATCGAGTACTACATCCGGGCCACCAGCAACAACGGCAAGACCATCACCAAACCCATGACTGCCCACCAGGGCGGCTACTACAGCTTCTACTACAACGGACAGGAAGAATTGCTCGACAGCATCAACTACGACTTCGACACCCTGCCACGTCCCGCCAGCGACATCACTTTTGTATTCGATGCCAACCGCACCACCCTCGACACCAGCACCACTCCCGTTGTCGGTATCGAGCAAGTCTCGCCCCTGCAAAACTTCGGCCAGTTCTATCCCAACCCCTCCAGCGAGCAGGCCCACATCAACATCAACCTTGGCGACGGCGGCCGCTATCAAGTGGCCATCTACGACAACATGGGCCGCCTAGTCCACACCGCCCACCTCAACACGGCCGGCAGCATCGTCTTCACCGTCAACACCGGCAAACTGGCCTCCGGCCTCTACAACGTAGTCTTCAGTTCCGGCAGCACCCAAGTCCTCCGCCGACTTGTAGTGAAGTAACTGCCAACCAACCCTATCACCACTTCGGACGGCCCTCCCCCTTCAGGAAGGCCGTCCTTTTTTTTTCAACAAACCACCCATTCGGTTTCTAGCCGTGCCCTAAACCACTCCGGGCGGCCATTGCTATCAGCCAGCGCCCCTCCCCTGCCGCCAGGCACTCCCCTGCCCCTTGCACAAGCCCAATACTGGGGCAACCGCCCATCTGCCTACCACCCGCCTGTCGTTCTCCCTCCGACTCATCCTTACGGACTGAAGCCATTCCTGCAGCCCTTTCAAAAAAAGCCATAATATTATTAACATTATTTCAAAAAAAAACGTAATTTTGCAAGATAAGGAAAAAAACGCAAAAAGAAAAACAACACAAACAAATACAAACAGTTATGGTACAAAAACATTACTCAAACAACACACCCTGGCACAAAAGAGGATTTCTTTTGGCCTGTTTTCTGTGCCTGACGGCTGCCACAGCGTGGTCGCAGGACACCCTCACCGTCACTGGCTCGACCATAGGCAACAAGATTTACGACGGCACCACCACGGCCGCCGTCAGCCCCGGAACCCTTGAGGGCGTCGCCGAAGGCGACGACGTCTACATTGCTTCCGTCGTGGCCAACTACAACACCCCGGTCGTAGGCAACGACAAACCCGTCAATGTAAGCTACACCCTTGGTGGCGCTCAGGCCGCCAACTATGTGGTTCGCGACACCGTCCTCACCTCCAACATTCTGCCCCGCCAGCTGGGCATCACCGGCATCCACATCGCCACCAAAATCTACGACCACAACATCGGTGCCAACCTCGACAGCCTCGGCCACCTCACCAACCTTATGGCCATCGACTCGTCCGATGTCTCCGTCAACATCAGCTGTGCCTACATCAACGGCAATGCCAGCACCATGAGCCCCGTGGCCATGCAGTATTCCATTTTCGGCTCTGCCGCCGGCAACTACATCGCCCCCATCGCCGACACCCTTTACGGCATTATCCTTCCCCGTCCCATCTATGCCTCTGGCGTTGAGGTCCGTCCCACCAAGGTCTACAACGGCAACACCAGTTTCTTCGTCACCAACAACGGCGCCATCGACTCCGGCAACGTCCTAGACGGCGACACCGTCTTCCACACCACCTTCGTCAACTCTGCTTCCCCCAACATCACCAATGGGTTCAACACCCTCCTCCGCATCAGCTTCCTCACCTCTGGTCCTCAGGGCAACAACTACGTTATCCTCGACACCATCGACCAACTCTGGGGCAGCATCACCCCGCTCGACCTCAAGATCGATTATCCCAGCGTCAAACTCGTAAAAGAATACGATGGCACTAACATAGCCGAAATCATCTCCCCCGCCACACTCCTCAACGTGGTAGACGGCGACTCCATCAACCTGGAAATCGAAGCCACCTACGACAATGCCGAAGTAGGCTACAACAAGCCCATCACCGCCCACTTCAACATCACCGGTCCCCAGGGCATAAACTACATTCCCCCAGCCGATACGGTCTACTTCGACGGCGCCATCATCTACCCCACCGTGCTTGACACCACCAATGGTCCCGCCATCAGCACCCTCTCACCCAACTATTGCCAGGGCGACAACATCCATCTGCACTACACCCTCCTCACCGGCCACCCCATTGCCTACCGCCTCGTCTTCTCCGATGAAGCCCTCGCACAGGGTTTCGGGAACACCGTGTGGACCTATTGCTCCATTAGCGACTCCATCATCACCTTCCTTGTGCCCGACAACTGCCAGAGCGGCACCTACGAAGTCTACGTATCCTTCGTCAACCTCGCCGGCGTAGTGTCCAATACCTACACAGTCCCCTTCACCATCAACCTCTCCAACAAATACCTCGTGCAGGTCTTCGACGACGTCCTCAGCATCGACAACAGCGGCCTTCTGGACAACCAGCCAAACCGTTTCCGCACCTTCAAATGGTACCATAACGACCAGGCCATCAACGAAACCAAGCCCTACCACCAAGAGTTGGGCGGCCTTACCGGCACCTACCACGTCCTGGTCAACGAGGGCGGCGAAGACGAGAACATCATCTGCCCCTGGAACGAGAGCCAGCTCGTCGTTTCCACCCCCAGCCAGACCGTCCACGTCAACCCCAGCCCCGTTGTCAACCAAGCCCAGGTCAAACTGCAGGGTCAGTTTGAGAACGAGACCCATCAGCTGCGCCTCTTCAACAGCTATGGCAACCAGATGCTCAGCACCACCTTCACCGGCCGCACCTTCACCCTCGACATGAGCGCCCTGCCCCACGGCACCTACCTCATCAGCGTCGACGGCGCCACCGCTAAAACCATCAAGCTCTAAACAAACAGGTGCAGCCCCTCCAAGGCTGCCCAATAAATACAGAACAATATGAAAAAAATAATAACATCACTCCTGCTGATGGCCGCAGTGGCCACAGCCTCGGCCCAGTCCACCGACCACATCTCCAACCTCCAGTTCAACCTGGGCGGTGGCATCCACAGCCTCCAGTACACCCCTGCCAACGGCAACCACACCCTCGGTTTCGGCGGCCTCGTCGAGGCTCAGTACCAACTCATGTTCAACCACCATCTAGGCCTTGGCCTCGGTGTGCAGGCCGGCTGCCTCAACGCCAGCTCGGCCTACAACTACGTCATGCGTCAGAACAACGTCATGCTCCCCGGCGCCCTCTATACCGCCGATATGGTCACCACCAACTTCTACAACTGGAAAGAGCAACAGACCGTAGTGCCCGTTTCCATCCCCGCACAGCTCATCATCCGTGCCCCCATCAGCATCAAGACTGCCTTCCAAATGGGACTCGGTGCCACCTTTAACTTCCCCGTCAAGGGCAACTTCCACACCGTTAGGGGCCAGTATACCCGCGAAGCCTACATGAGCCGCACCAACGTCACCTACGGCGACGGCATCCAAAACCACCTCCTCGGCAACTATACCGCCGACGAAGAGGGCGAACTGGACCTCTCGAAAATCTATGTGGGCATCCTAGCCGACCTTGGCTTCGTCTTCAACCTCTCCGAAGGCACCGGCCTCTACCTGGGCGTCTATGGCGACTACGCCCCCTCCAACATCAACAATGCTGCCGACGTCAACGCCCCCCTCTTCAACTACAACGAACAGCAGGGCGTATACAACTACCAAGGCGTCTTCGCCTCCGACCGCACCGACAAGGTCAACCCCCTCGAAGTGGGCATCAAGATAGGCCTGCGTTTCGGCATGGGCAAGGACGTCGACTGGCGTGAGAAAGAAGAGGCCCGCTTAGCCGCTATCGCACAGGCCCGCGCCGACTCCATAGCCGCCGCCGAGGCTGCCGAAGCCGCCCGCCTGGCCGCCGAACTCAAGGCCCGCGAAGAGGCCGCTGCCCGCGCCAAAGCCGAGGCCGAAGCCCGCGCCAAGGCTCAGGCCGACTCCATCGCCGCCGCCCATGCAGCCGAACTGGCCAAAGCCAAGGCTGCTGCCGACAAGGCCAAAGCCGAGGCTGACAAGGCCAAGGCCGAAGCCGACCGCGCGAAAGCCGAAGCCGACTCCCTGGCCCGCGCCAAAGCCGAGGCCGAAGCCCGTGCCAAGGCTGAAGCCGAAGCCCGTGCCAAGGCCGATGCCGAAGCCCGCGCCCGCGCCAAAGCCGAGCAGAAAGCCCGTGAAGAAGCCGCTTTCGTAGCCGGATTCAGCGACACCGCCTATTTCGAGACCGGCAAAGACATGCCCATCTTCGGCCAGCTCAACGAGGACTCTTGGGACAACCTCAAAGAAATCATGGACAAGCATCCTGAGATTAACGTCGTCGTCACCGGCCACACCGACAACGTGGGCAACGACGCTTCCAACCTAGCCCTCTCCAAACGCCGCGCCGAGAACA
>Ga0326512_10003832_pt1 | contig 10981 bp, 11 predicted proteins | sample 1_2617_0518_D_FD_203652 | JGI IMG/M metagenome (GOLD analysis project Ga0326512, IMG submission 203652) | Bovine rumen microbial communities from UC Davis, California, United States - 1_2617_0518 | ecosystem: Host-associated > Mammals > Digestive system > Stomach > Rumen | place: USA...
AAAGTTCTTCCTCGTCGCGGTTTACAGCCACGTGAATGAACTCGTCGTAGACGTGTAGCTTTATATTTAGTTTCTCTTTACTTTCTTCAGCCATCGTTTCTGCCTTGTTGTTTTGGGACGTAGGCAATACATCTCTACTTTTCATCGCTCAAAAGAGCAATGCATTTGTTGACGTCGCGAATAAGACGGGCCAGACGCTCTTTTGCTCCATCTAAATCACCGTCGGTGATTTCTATCATTTTGGCCATCTTTAGCGACTGATATTCGCGTTCCTGTTGTGCAAGCTTTTCTTCTAACTTTTTAATGTTAGCCTCGTTTTCCTCAATCATGCCATATAACTCTTCATTCTCCTTTTTCAACTCTTGAAACCGGCGAATCAAGTCCCTGACACGTGTCTGGAATGTAGCTAAAGCTTTTTCACTTTCAGTCATGCTCCTACCAATTTGCTCTACAAAATTAGATAAAAGAAATGAGAAATGAAAAATGCGAAATAAGAAACGTCAACAGATTAACATGTTTTAACCCACTCTGCTGATAATTTTTATTTCTTTGTCATTCTGCATTTGCTATTCCTTATTTCTCATTTTCGTTAGTAGGCTGCTTTTCCTTCTTGGCCAGCATGACTACACGATAGACGAAATCAGTAGTCCATTTCTGTGAGAATCCCAAACGCTTGTTCAGTTCGCGTACAGTGACAACGGTCTTCAACGTACTGGGATCAGTAAAGTCATTTTTGTTGAAAATATCGTTGACTGTCTTTTCGGTCATGGTGAACAATGCTTTCTTGAAAAAGCCTGGTAAGCGTAGCTTGAACTTCATCAAGTTACCTGTAAGCATCATGATGTCCTGCACGTAGGCTTGGAACTGCAACAGATAGGGCTGGACGTCCTGCATCTTCTTACAGCGTCGTGAAATGCTCTGGTCTATTTCCTTAAAAAACTGGTCGTCCATTTCATACATTTCCTTCAGCATCTTCTTGCATCGTGCTTTTTCGCCTAAACCTAACTTGCCACCTTGTGTAGGAACTCTTAGTGTGGTCTTGAAAACACGGAGGTCGGGCAGTGCTGCCAAATTGGTGATATGCAGGTCTGCTGCCATCACAGCTTGGAAATATACACGAATCAATGTCATGAAATCTTCCATGCCACCAATCTTTGTCTTGGTTTCTTCGGTGTCATTCTTGCCGAATAATTTTGATAAAAATCCCATAGTCTAATATTAAATTGCGTGCAAAGATACACTTTTTTCTCCATATTCTTTCATTTTTTAAGGTAAAAACGTCTTTAAGTCAAAAAAAATAGGTAACTTTGCAGCCCATATAACGTTATATTGATATGAAAGGAATAGTTTTAGCTGGTGGAAGTGGTACACGCCTCTACCCAATTACTAAGGGCATTAGCAAACAGCTAATACCAATTTTTGATAAGCCGATGATTTATTATCCCATCTCGGCATTGATGCTTGCTGGAATACGTGAGATATTGATTATCTCAACTCCTCACGATCTTCCTGGTTTCCAGCGCCTTTTAGGTGATGGTAGTGATTTGGGCGTTCGTTTTGAATATGCCGAGCAGCCGTCACCTGATGGACTCGCCCAGGCATTCATCATTGGTGAGAAATTCATTGGCGATGATTGTGCCTGTCTTGTTCTTGGTGATAACATTTTCTATGGCTCAGGTTTCACGGGCTTGTTGCGTCAGAGTGTGGAAAATGCCGAGAAAGGTAATGTGGCAACGGTATTTGGCTATTATGTCAATGACCCAGAGCGTTATGGCGTGGCTGAGTTTGATGCCGACGGAAACTGCTTGAGCATTGAGGAAAAGCCAGAAAATCCAAAGTCCAACTATGCTGTGGTTGGCCTCTATTTCTACCCCAACAGTGTGGTGGAGATTGCGAAGAACATCAAGCCAAGTGCTCGTGGAGAATTGGAAATCACTACGGTCAATCAGGAATACCTCAAACAGCATAAACTGAAAGTCCAGACATTGCAGCGTGGTTTTGCTTGGCTGGATACAGGTACACACGACTCTTTGGCCGAAGCCTCGACGTTTATTGAGGTAATTGAGAAGCGTCAGGGCCTGAAAGTTGCATGTTTGGAGGAAATTGCCTACAAGAAAGGTTGGATCAGCCGTGAGCAGTTGGCAGAACTTGCCAAGCCTATGCTAAAGAATGGCTATGGCCAATATCTGATGCAGTTGGCAGGAGAATAGTATATAATATATAATAAGGTATAATATAATATGGAGAATATTAAGAAGAACGGTGAGGTTGAGAATATCGAAACCATAGTAGCGGAAGATGAAAGGTCGTCCTTTGACTTGATGACCATTTACACGTTGCTGATCTTGAATTGGCAGTGGTTTCTTTTGTCAATCTTTATTTTTGTATGTGGTGCACTCATCTATCTGAGGTATACCGATCCCACATATTCTGTTACGGCGAAGATTCTTGTCAAGGAGGAAGAAAATTCTAACTCTGCAAGAAACAGCATTCGCTATATTCAGGATCTTGGAACGCTTTCAGCCTCGACGGGTATTGACAATGAGGTGGTGATCCTTCAGTCAAAGTCGTTGGCATACTCAGCTGTCAAGAATCTGAAACTGTATGTGGAGTATCGCACCGAAGGCAAAGTTAAGAAATCTCTCATTTACAAAACTCAGCCTATCGAAGCAGATTTGGATTCTGCCCATCTGATGGAAAACAAGACACCGCTTTCTATTAAGATCATTCGTAACAAGGACACCTATTTTGTGGAAGGTGTGAGCGAACATCTTAAAGGTAAGTTCACCCGTCTGCCTGCAGTGGTAAAGACAAACAATGGTACGGTGACACTCCGTCAGAGTGGGTTGCGCGAAATGGATGACCTGCAGACGCTGTACATTACGATTCTTCCTATCAATACTGTGGCAAATCGTTATGTCAAGGGCCTGAATGTCTCTGCTTTCTCAAAACAGACCTCTATTGCAGTGCTGACCATCAAGGATATGAATCCTGAGCGTGGTTATGACTATCTGAAAGAACTTGTATTTTGCTATAACCAGCAGGCCAATGAGGACAAGAATGAGATTGCATTCAAGACAGAGGCTTTCATCAACAGCCGTTTGGAGAAAATCAACGCTGAGTTAGGTACCACCGAAGGTGAGATCGAGAACTATAAGCGTGAGAACCGAATGGTTCAGCAAAACATAGCTGCCAGCTACTCCATGAACCAGGTATATGGCTTGGAGCAGAAGTTGCATGATGCTGAGACTCAGATGCAGTTGGTGGAATATCTGCGTGAATACGTGCTTGAACCGAAAAACCGCTACAGGATTATTCCCTCTAACATTGGTTTGACTGATCCTATCTCTACTTCTTTTATTACCAGCTACAACCAGAACGTACAGGAGCGTAACCGCTTGCTGATTACTTCTTCGGAGAACTCACCACAGGTAAGACAGCTTACTCAAATACTTGACCAGCTGGAGGGAAGTATTCACGATGCATTGGCTCAGGCTCGTCGTTCTGCTCAGATTCAGCATCAATCGCTGCAGCAGCAGTTCAACGTCTTCCAGCAGCGTGTTGCTCAGTCACCAGAACAGGAGCGTGTGCTTACTCAGATTGGTCGTCAACAGGAAGTGAAGTCAGGTCTGTATCTGATGCTACTCCAGAAGCGTGAGGAGAACTCTATTTCTCTGGCTGCTACTGCCGATAAAGGAAAGCTGATTGACGAGCCGAATTTGGAAGGAAAGGTTAGCCCCAAGTCTTCTATCATCATGTTGCTTGCCATCGTGTTAGGATTCGGCTTACCTCTGCTGATAACGTATCTCCTGCAAATTATGCGCTATAAGATTGAGGGCCATGAGGACGTGGTTCGCCTCACTCGTCTGCCAGTTGTTGCAGATGTGGCTGTTGCCAGCGATAGCGTGAAGACCGCAGCAGGTATCGTGGTACATGAGAACAAGAACAACCAGATTGATGAAATCTTCCGTTCTATGCGAACGAATATCCAGTTCCTGATGACGGAGAGTCAGAAAGTCATCATGTTCACATCATCGATGTCTGGTGAGGGTAAGACCTTCAATGCCGCTAACCTGGCAGTAAGTTTTGCCCTGCTGGGTAAGAAGGTTATCCTGTTGGGTCTTGATATTCGTAAGCCTGCCTTGGGTCGCCTCTTTGAGATTGCCGACCGTCAGAATGGTATCACCACATTGTTGACAAAAGACGTGGTAACCAAGAAAGACCTGCTGTCTCAAATCCGTCCTTCGGGTGTCAATGCCAACCTTAACTTGCTGTTGGCAGGACCTACTCCTCCCAATCCTACGGAGTTGTTGGCTCGTGAAACCATGGGACAGATTATGGATATACTTCGTGAAGAGTATGACTATATCATCCTTGATACGGCTCCTGTTGGTCTGGTATCTGATACCTTGCAGATTGGCCGCTATGCCGATGTCTCGTGTGTTGTATGCCGTGCTGACTACACACCGAAGTCGAGCTTTGGCTTGATTAACAGCTTGGCTCAGGAGAATAAGTTGATAAACATGTGTGTCGTGCTGAACGGTGTCGACATGTCCAAGAAGAAGTATGGTTATTACTATGGCTACGGCAAGTACGGTAAGTATGGCCGCTATGGTTATGGCCAGTACGGATATGGTCGCTATGGTTACGGAAAGTATGGCTATGGCAACTACGGTAACTATGGTCTCTATGGTCAGTATGGCAACTATGCTGAAAGCCATTATGGTAAAAAGGACGACGACTCAATTAAGAGATAAGTTCTTGAAATAAAAGATTTGAATTATGACAATAGCTGTAGACTTTGATGGAACTATCGTAGAGCATCGTTATCCGGAGATCGGACCCGAGCTTCCGTTTGCTATAGAGACATTGAAGATGCTAATCAAGGAACACCATCGCATTATCCTGTGGACGGTGCGTGAAGGTGAATTGTTGGATGCAGCAGTGAAATGGTGTCGCGATCGCGGTGTGGAATTCTACGCCGTGAATCGTGACTATCCAGAAGAGAAAGCTGAAAACAACCAGCATTTCAGTCGTAAAATAAAGGCTGACTATTTCATTGACGATCGTAATCTTGGTGGCTTGCCCGACTGGGGTACTATCTACCGCATGATTACCCGCCACAAGACGTGGCATGATCTTATCATTGAAGAAGTGCAGAGTGCTACGCTAACTCCCTACGAGGAGATGCATCCTAAGCGGAAGTGGTGGCAGATATTCTGAAAAGCTATAGGCTTACGTGATGTAAGTACCATATTTACGAGTTGTAAATAACATATTTAGCCATCGTAAGTATCATGCTTGCGATGGCTAATTATATGGTACAAAAAAAAGCGGAGAAGAGTTTCTCCGCCTTAATACTTTCAAAGAAAATTACTTCACTTTCTCAACGATAGCCTTGAATGCTTCGGGATTGTTCAGGGCCAGGTCGGCAAGAACCTTACGGTTGATTTCGATGCCAGCCTTGCTCAGGGCACCCATCAGCTTCGAGTAGCTGATACCCTCCATACGGGCGGCAGCGTTGATACGCTGAATCCACAGTGCGCGGAAGTTGCGCTTCTTGTTGCGACGATCACGATAGGCGTAGGTCAGACCCTTCTCCCAGGTGTTCTTTGCTACTGTCCAAACATTTTTGCGGGCTCCAAAATAGCCTCGTGTGAGCTTCAGGATTCTCTTACGTTTTGCTCTTGATGCAACGTGATTTACTGATCTTGGCATAATTTTTTCTTTTTAGATGTTTGACAATAGGGTGAAGATTAGCGGAGACACAACAGGTCGCGTACCTGCTTCATGTTGCTGTTGTCTACGATGGCCGAGTGAACCAGGTTACGCTTCTGCTTCTTGGTTTTCTTGGTCAGAATGTGGCTGTGGTAAGCATGATTTCTCTTAACCTTACCCGTACCGGTGAATGAGAATCTCTTCTTGGCACCGGAATTTGTCTTTACTTTTGGCATTGTTTTTTGTTTTTAATTGTTATTAAATAAGCGGTGGCAACGCATATACCGGGCGCAGCGCACCTTAGTTTTCTTTTTATTCATCATCATTGAGAGCCGACAGGCTTGCCAGTGCGTCAGCACTAATCTTAGCATTTGCCAGCAGTCCACCGTTAACAGGTGCTTCCATGTCAATGTTTTGCTCTGCAGGTCTTGCCTTGACACTCTCATTGTTCTCTGCTTCACGAGCCTCGCGGTCACGTGCCTGTTGGCTTTTCTTTCCTGAGCCTCCAGTCTTTTTAGGAGCCAGATAGAGGAACATCTTCTTGCCTTCAAGGCTTGGCATCGATTCTACTTTGCCCCATTCCTCCAGGTCATTGGCAAAACGAAGGAGCAACACTTCGCCCTGTTCTTTGAAGAGGATACTTCTTCCACGGAAGAACACGTATGCACGAACCTTGTTTCCATCCTCCAAGAATTCCTTGGCATGCTTAAGCTTGAACTGATAGTCGTGCTCATCGGTTTGGGGACCGAAGCGTATTTCCTTCACCTCCACCTTCACTTGCTTGGCTTTCATTTCCTTGGCACGCTTTTTCTGCTGGTAGAGGAACTTCGAATAGTCGATGAGACGACACACAGGAGGATTGGCATTTGGTGAAATCTCTACAAGATCAACGCCTTGCTGGCGTGCCATGTCCAATGCTTGTTTTGTAGGCATTACCGACGATCCGCTTTCGCCTACAATGCGGACCTCTCGCACCCGAATTTGCTCGTTTACGCGGTATTGGTTCTGTTTTTTGTCTGTCTTCATTAACTATTTTTGCGAAAATCGACTGCAAAGGTACAATAAATCAACGAATTAGCAAAATTTTTCTCAAACATTTTTAAATGAATGCCAAAAATATGCCTTATGACAAGAACCAATCTCGCTAACCATCTTCTTTTTCATGCTGACTGCTATGCAAATAGATGGCTAATCAGTATCTTTGTACCGATGAAAAGGAGTATTATTCCACCCAGTAGTTCTGGACGAAGACGGCGGCGGATGCCCGAGCCGAAACGAATACCCATCAGATGGCCGATGATGCTGAACAAGAAAGACCCGATACCAATCATTATCAAGGGGAACAACAGGGAAGAAATGGTGTCGAAACCTGTCACAGCAAAAGAAATACCTATGGCCAATGCGTCGATGCTTGTAGCAACAGCAAGAATCAGCTGTGTCAAGAGTCGACGGGGATTAAAATGCTGTTGCTCTTCGGGCTTGTTTGACTCAAGAATCATTCGACTACCGAGGAATGCCAATAGTCCAAAGGCTATCCAATGGTCGTAGGCTTCGATATAGTGTGCAAAGTGGTTGGTGCATAGCCATCCGATGAAGGGCATCATGGCCTGGAAGAATCCGAACAGGAATGCTATCCACAGCATGAGCCCCCATACACGACAGCGCAGTATAACACCACTTACGATGGACACGGTAAAGCAGTCCATCGCAAGTGCTACTGATAACAGGAGAACGTCCGCAACATTCATCATCATTCCCCGGCACCTCCTATTTCTTCGTCAGCGTTTTCTTTCCGTCATTCACCAGAATGCCGCCTCTCTTTTCTACCTTTGCCGTACGTCCAAGTAGGTCGTAGGTCTTGCCATGTCCTTTATCAGACACTTTCTGTTGGTTGATGGCCGACGGATTGGTAAGCGATAGTTCCATGTAGTCGATGTCCGGCATCCAGTTACTTGGGTTGGAGAGACGAATCACGTTGTTGCCTTTCTCCAGCTGGATAGTGATGGTTTTCTTGCCTACTTTGTTCCATCCTCCAGAGTTGGCACTCACCGTCTGCACCTTCTTTCCGTTCACGCTAATGGTAATATTGCGGCTCTCTCCAGAGATAAATCCAATGGTCATCTTGTATTCACCACCAGTCAGGCTATAGACGTTGCGCCATTCCAGCGCATTTTTCTCGCTCATGCCCAACCATCCGGCTTTGTAGCCGCCAGCACAGTAGTCGGCAGCATCATAGATGCCGCTTTTCTCCGCCTGGTTGTTCTTTATCTCTTGATAGGTAGCGATATAGCCCGTCTCAGCCTCATAGCGGGTACGTTCCAGTCGGTTTTCGGCATCCGCCACATAGATGCGGGTACCATGAGCAGGTATGGTCACTTCGTAGCTCTCTGTGAAATCGCCTAAGTCTCGTTTCAGGAAAGCATCACGTAACCTCACCTTACCATCCAGGTCAATGTCCTTGAACTGTACGGTAATCGTCTTCGACTCATCATTAGGGTTGTAGACGGCGAAGGCACGTTTGGTGCCGTATAGCTGCTGCAAGTCTTTTACTATCAGATGGCAGCCGTCTATGTATCCTGCCACGTAGGCTTGTTGGTAAAGGGTGTCCTGATTCAGGGCGATAAGCTCCTTGTTTTTCAGCAGGTTGAGCGCCGTGGAGTTGATACTTCTCAGGTCACAGCCAATGAGCAGAGGTGAATTCATGATGCACCACATGCCGAAATGTGTCTTGTCTTCCTCCGTGGTCAGCGAGCGTCCCACTTCCAGCATGTCCATATCGTTGTAGCTGCCCTTGCTGCAATAGGCTGAGAGATAGAGATTTTCGGCAATGATGCCTTTTACCGACCCCCAGCTGTCATTGATGTCTCCTGTTGTACGCCAAGAGAAAGCAACGTCGCCAATCCACGTTCCGGGGTATGCCCAACGACAGGCATTCATGCGAACGTCAGTCCTTCCCGTGTTTTTAATGGCCTGTGCTATGGCCGTATAGCGTGCTTGTTCATCCAGCACCAAGTGGTCCTCGTTGTGATAGTAGGAACCTCCACAGAAGTCCACCTTGATGAAGTCGAAGCCCAGCTCCTTGAAAAAGAAATCGGCATCTTGTTGGTCATGTTCGTAAAGACCGACCCCCTTTCCGATGACATCGCCATTGAACATGCTTCCACAGGTATTACGGCCGGCATCGCTGTAGATACCAGCTTTCAACTTCCTGTCGTGTATGTATTTGACGATACCAGATAGTCCGTTAGGAAAGCGTTGGGGATGGATGAGCAACTGTCCCGTCTCCTGGTCACGGCCACCGAAGTAGCCGTCGTCAATGTTGATATGGTCATAGCCTACGTCGCGCAGCCCTTTGCCTACCATAGCCTGGGCTTGTTGTTTGATGAGAGTTTCATTGATGTTCACTCCGTAGGTGTTCCAGGAGCTCCAACCCATCGTTGGGCCGTCTTGTGCCGTTGCAGCCATGCTGGTCATCAGGAGGGCTGTCATCCAAAGAGACTTCGCTTTCATAGTGGCTTATTTCGTAATTTCGGTGATAGCTTCGCCTACGCAGGCATTGGGCTGTTGGATATGCAGCAGTTGGCAAACGGTGGGAGCGATGTCGGTGATGTGCACCTCTCGTGAGGTGGCTCCCTGTTGTACCTTCCATCCATAGAACAGCAAGGGTATGTGGGCATCGTAGGGATTCCATTCCCCATGGGTGGTGCCGACGGGCGATGACCATTTGCCAAACTCATAGTAACCTGGTTCTGGCACTATCAGGATGTCGCCGGAGCGGCGAGGATGGTAACCCATGATGGCACGTTCGCGTAATAACTGCGGCATACTGGTCGTAGCCATTTGTTCGAAGTCCGCGGCAAAGACGGCATTGGGTGATGTGCGCAGATAGCGGATGATACACTCCTTCACCTTCTTGAGGTCAAGACCTTGCTCCTTGATGCTCTTATGATTCAGGAAGAAGCGGTAATCCATGATGTCACCAATGACGGGTTTTGTGGCACGCAGTTCACGGGCAACGCAAGCTTCAGCCTCCTCCTTGATGTTTGCCGACAGCCATTTGCCGGCATTCATCTTGTGGTCCTGCATGAACTGATAGTTGTGTGCAGCACCGTGGTCGGCAGTAAGGAACAGCAGATAATTTCCCTCACCTACCTGCTCGTCAAGTGCCTTGATTAGTCTGCCCAGATCACGGTCCAGTGTCAGGTAGGCATCATCTGTCATGCGTCCACGGGTACCCCACTTATGTCCGATGACATCCGTTTGTGAGTAGCTTACGCAAAGCATGTCGGTAACCTCACCCTTGCCCAGTTGCTCACCTTTCATGGCAGCGATGGCCATGTCGGTGATGACGGTTGCGCAGAGTGGTGAGTTGCCTATCGTATCTTTCAGCGTTTGGATCACCTTATCCTTGGCCAACTGCTTGTTTACCTCCTTCACATACTGTGGCAGTTCCTTCGTATAGTAGGTACTGGTGATGAAGCATAGGTTCTTGCTGTCCAACCAGTAGGCAGCATTGCCCGAACGTCCTGCAGGGAGGATGGCAGCACGGTCCTTATAGCTTACGCCTACCACCTTTGAGCGGAAGTCTGTGTGCAAGCGAAGTTGGTCACCGATGGTAGTAGCCAGCAGGTTGCGTGGCGACATCTTTCCCTTGTCGCTTGTCGAGCCTACTGTCTGCTCATTGGCGTCATCCGTGCAATAAGTTTTCTTCCCGTCGATATAGAAGTTGTTGCCACAAATGCCGTGCAGGGCAGGTGTCGAGCCGGTATAGACCGACGTGTGGCCGATAGCCGTGATGGTGGGTAGATAGTTGATCAGGCAGTTGTTGCATGAAAAGCCATTGTTGATAAGCCGTTTGAAGCCGTCCTCACCAAACTTGTCGTAATACCTGTCCAGATAGTCCCATCTCATCTGGTCGACCACAATGCCCACCACCAATTTTGGCTTTTCGCCGAAACGAGACTGCGCCAGGGACGTAAGGGTTGCGCAGCAGCAGATTGCAAAGATAAATAGTTTTTTCATTGTTTTTTGTAATTATCCAATTTCTGTTTCCAGTAATTGCGTACGTCGTTCCATTTATAATAATACGGTGTCGAAGTCGGTGTTGCTGGCAGCGTCATTTCGCGCTCGTTCAGCAAGGCTTTCACCAAGATGTCACCCTTATTGTTCTTTGGTTTATAGAAGATGAGCTGAATGTTGCAAGCCATCGGGAAGATGCGGTAGTTGCGCCATACCTTGTCAAGTTCTTCAAGGTTCTCTACGC
>Ga0326512_10003833_pt1 | contig 10980 bp, 11 predicted proteins | sample 1_2617_0518_D_FD_203652 | JGI IMG/M metagenome (GOLD analysis project Ga0326512, IMG submission 203652) | Bovine rumen microbial communities from UC Davis, California, United States - 1_2617_0518 | ecosystem: Host-associated > Mammals > Digestive system > Stomach > Rumen | place: USA...
GGTAGTGCTGCAGGGCTCCGGTCATCGACGGATACTTGTCTGTTGGGGCCTCGATGTCGAGGCGCAGACCGGCATCCTTGGCGGCCTTGGCGGTAGTGGGTCCGAAGGTGGCGATGGCTATCTTGTCCTGCTTGAAGTCGGGGAAATTCTTGATGAGCGACTCTATGCCCGACGGGCTGAAGAAGATGAGCATGTCGTAGTCGAAGGTGGCCACCTCCTCAGGGGTGAAGTCGTTGCTCACTGTGCGGTACATCACGCATTCGCGGTGGTTCAGCTTCTTAGAGTCGAGCAGCTTGGCCAGACTGTCGTTGTGGACGTCGCTCATCGGGATGAGGTATTTCTCCGTCTTGTGCTTCACCATCATGGGCACCAGGTCATCTATCTTGCCCGACTCCCCGAAGAACACCTTGCGCTTGCGGTACTGTACATACTTCTGGATATAGAGGGCGATGGTCTCAGTGACGCAGAAATACTTCATGTCCTCAGGGATGGTAATGCGCAGCTCCTTGGCCATTTTGAAGAAATGGTCGATAGCGTGACGCGAGGTGAATACAATGGCCGTATGCTCAAGGATGCTCACCTTCTGCTGACGGAATTCTCTGGAGGTTATGCCTTCTACCTTTATGAATGGGCGGAATACCAGTTCCACGCCGAACTTGCTGGCAATATCGAAATAAGGCGACTTCTCGCTACTGGGTTTTGGTTGTGAAACCAAGATCTTCTTTATCATCTCTATGTCCTAAAAAATTATTTTCAAACCGTTCGTTATCACCTCCAGTACGCTCCACAGAGCAAGCAGTGGTGTGATTTCGAGGGTGCAAAAGTACAAAATAATCTGCAAATAAACATCGTTTTGTCGGAAAAAGATGTCGTAGCACTTGTACAAAGTCAATAATTTAACAGTAGCGATGGCAAAAGTCACGTAAACGATGACACTTTTCGGGTCGGGATTGAAGAAGGCGAGCCACATGACAGGAGGGAACAGCAGTACCCCCTGGAATGAGTCTATGAAGAGATGGACAAAGAAATACTGTATATTTCTTTTGTTATCGAAGAACACGGCATTCACCACGAAATTCACCGCATAGGTGATGCAGAAATAGAGGATGACAGCAAGGGTATAGATGCCCGCCAGCAGATATTCGTCGGACAGGACGAACGTGCTCGACACATAGTAGCGCACATAGAAGAAATACAGCAGAGCCAGCATGATGGAGGTCTGTACCATCATCCCTGCCTGCGCCCGCACCTCGTTGTAGGTCTCTGAGAGACTCATTTGGGTGGTCTTGTACTTCTTGAAGAAGTTTTTCACCATCTCCACCAGCAGGTGGCGGCATGCGCTGTAGGCCGTGAGGCTCATCACAAAGCACACCAGTAGTACGCTACCAACCACATTGTCGTTATAGACGGTATAGGGCACTGGGTCGCCCGCCACGCCAAATCGCCCGCCGTCGAGTTCCGGGTGGTAGAGCGTGTCGCTGGAGAAGTAACTTTCGCGATAGTACTGTGGCAGACTGACGTCCTTAAAGCTCTTTCCCTTGCCATAGCCGGGCAGGTGGAGCGTGTCGGGCTGCTCGCTGTAGTGGATCTCGCCCGGCTGAAACCACGCCTGGATGGCGGAGTCCTGCTGCGCTGGGGTGGCGTCCTTAGGCAGGTTTTTCAGCACCTGGTAAGGGGTCAGCTGTCGGGGAGTGGCAGGCGGGCTGAGCGATGGCCCCACGAAGGGCTCTATGTAGATGCTGTCGTGTGAAAGCATGTGGGTAGGCTACTATAGTCCGAATGCCTGCTTGATGTCATCCACACGGTCGAGTTTCTCCCATGTGAACAGTTCCACATCGATGGTCTTCGTCTCGTGATAGTGGCTCGTGAATGTTTTCTGCACCGTCTGCGGCTGGCGGCCCATGTGGCCGTAGGCTGCGGTCTCCGCATACATCGGCTGGCGCAGTTTCAGCGCGCGCTCAATGGCTTTCGGGCGCAGGTCGAACAGCTGCTCTATCTTCCGGGCTATCTCGCCGTCGCTCATGGCCACCTTGCTGCGCCCGTAGGTGTTGACGTAGATGTTCATCGGACGGGCCACCCCGATGGCGTAGCTCACCTGCACCAGCATCTCGTCGCTCACGCCTGCTGCCACCATGTTCTTGGCGATGTGGCGGGCGGCATAGGCTGCTGAGCGGTCCACCTTCGAGGAGTCCTTGCCCGAGAAGGCCCCGCCGCCGTGGGCACCCTTGCCGCCATAGGTATCTACGATAATCTTGCGCCCTGTGAGGCCGGTGTCGCCGTGAGGCCCGCCAATGACGAACTTCCCCGTAGGGTTCACGTAGTAGGTGATGTCGGGGCCGAAGAGGTCGAGCACCTTCTGCGCGTGAATCTGCTGTTTCACGCGGGGGATGAGGATGTTGATCACGTCGTCCTTGATTTTCGCCAGCATCTTCTCATCGTCATCAAAGTCGTCGTGCTGTGTGGATACCACGATGGTGTCGATGCGCTCAGGGATGCCCTGGTCGCTGTACTGCACGGTCACCTGGCTCTTGGCGTCGGGGCGCAGGTAGGTCATCACCTTGCCCTCCTTGCGGATGTCGGCCAGCGTGCGCATGATGAGGTGGGCCAGGTCGAGGCTCACGGGCATATAGCTCTCTGTCTCGTTGGTGGCATAGCCGAACATCATGCCCTGGTCGCCGGCGCCCTGCTCGTCCTCGTTCGCGCGGTCCACGCCCTGGTTGATGTCCGGGCTTTGCTCGTGGATGGCGCTGAGGATACCGCATGAGTTGCCGTCGAACTGGTACTCCGCCTTGGTGTAGCCGATGCGCTTTATGGTGTTGCGGGCAATGGTCTGCAGGTCGATGTACACCTCGCTGGTCACCTCGCCCATAATCACTACCTGCCCTGTGGTAGCAACGGTCTCGATGGCGCAGCGTGCCTTGTCGTCATAAGCGAGAAACTGGTCGAGGATGGCGTCTGAAATCTGATCGCACACTTTGTCCGGATGTCCTTCTGATACTGACTCTGATGAAAATAGATATGACATATTCTTGAAATTTGGTGCAAATATACTACATTTTATTGGATTAGCAAAGTTTTCGCCATAAATTTGTTTTCGCCTCCCTTCAGTTGAGGATGCGCTTGGCGAAGTAGCGCACAGGATACCATACGGAGATGAATCCCACAGCGAGCACGGTGACGAAGATGACGGCCACATCGTCGGGGTGTACGCTCACGGGGTAGGCATTGATGACGAAGGAGCCGCTCGACGAACCCAGTTTCACCAGTCCGAACGCTTGCTGCAGCCAGCAGAGCAGCAGGCCGAGGAGAATGCCGCCCAAGGCCCCGATGGCCGAGATGATGCGCCCCTCGTAGAGGAAGATGCGCACGATCTGCTTGTCGCTGGCGCCTAAGTTGCGAAGCGTCACCACGTCGTCTTTCTTGTCGATAATCAGCATCGAGAGCGACCCGATGATGTTGAAGCAGGCTATCATCAGGATAAACGTCAGGAAGATATAGGCCATCAGTTTCTCTATCTTCATAATCTTGAAGGTGTCGTCCTGCTGCTCAAAGCGGTCTCTCACCACATACTTGTCGCCTGCAATCTGCTGGATTTCGGCCTTTACGCGGTCGAAGTTGCTGCCGGCCTTGATGCGCAGCTCTAAGGCCGATACCATGCCCTGCTGCTCAAAGATGCGACGGGCAAAGTCGATGCCCGTCAGGATGTAGTCCTTGTCGTACTTGGCCTGCGACACCTGGAAGATGACGCCTGGTGAGTAGAGTTCGTCCTCCACGAGGCCGTCGGTGGGATTGGCCATGTTCAGCTGGCCCTCGCGTCGGGGCGCAAACACCCGCAGGGGCTCGTCGTATCTGTAGCCCGTGCCCAGCTGCTCGGCCAGTCGTATGCCTGGTATGCCATAGAACATGTCGGCTGCGTGCAGCTCATACTGCCCGTCGCCCAGCAGAATCTCGCGGATGTGGGTCTGCTGGTCGAAGTTGTCTTCCACGCCCTTGATGGTCACCATCGCCTGATGGCCTTTGTAGATTACCAGTGCCTGGTCTTGCACGCTCTCCGTAGCCACCTCCACCTCGGGCAGCTGCTTGATGCGCGCCAGCAGGGGGTCGTCGGCCGGTGCCGTCTTGCCGATGGCCGGTGTCACCTTCAGCTGCGGGTCGAAGGCGGTGAAGAAGGAGGCCACCAGGTCGTGGAAACCGTTGAACACGGATAGCGTCACCACCAGGGCCATCGTGGCCACTACCACGCCGACCACAGAGATGGCGCTGATCACGTTGATGGCATGCGTTGACTTCTTGGAGAAGAGGTAACGGCGTGCGACGTAAAGTTCAAAGTTCATCATGCCTCTCGCTTCTCTGTGTCAGCCCTTCAGCAGTTCGTCGATGTGCTCGATATAGTCCAGCGAGTCGTCGATGAAGAAGCGCAGCTCCGGGATGATGCGCAGCTGGTTTCTCACGCGGGTGCCCAGTTCGTAGCGGATGGTGCGCGCGCTGGCATTGATGTTTCTGAGTATTTCCTCACCCTTCTCACTGGGGAACACGCTCAGGTAGGCGGTGCAGATGCTCAGGTCGGGCGAGATTTTTGTGCGTGTCACCGATACCATCGTACCGTGGGTGGCGCGCGTCTGCTGCTGGAAAATCAGCGAGAGTTCTTTCTGGAGCAGTCGCGCAATTTTATTCTGTCTTGTCTCTTGCATGTCTTGATGTATTTACGATGTTTATGCTTATTACTCTTTATATTTCACTTTTCACTTTTCACCTTTCACTTTTCACCTTTCACTTCTTCCTGATCAGTGTCAGTCCGTCGCGCAGGGGCAGCATCACCTGCTCCACGCGCTGGTCGCTGGCCACGAGGTCGTTGAAGTCCTCCACGCCTCGCGTCTGACGGTCTTTGTCGTAGGCCTCGTCCACCACGTGGCCGTCCCAGAGGGTGTTGTCGGCCACGATGAAGCCGCCCGGCCTGAGGATGCCCATCACCATCTCGTAGCAGTCGCAGTAGGTGCGCTTGTCGCCGTCGATGAAGGCCATGTCGAAGGTGATGCCCAGCTTGGGGGCTTCCGTGAGGGCGTCGCCGATGATGAACTCTATCTTGTCGGCCACCGCTGAGCCCTCTATCCACGGGCGGGTGAAGTCCTCCATCTCGTCGTTGATCTCGTAGGTGTAGAGGTGTGCCCCCTCCTCCAGTCCCTCGGCCATAGCGATGGCGCTGTAGCCGCTGAAGGTGCCTATTTCGAGCACCCGCCTGGGCCTCACCATCCTGACGAGCATTTTCAGCAGCCGGCCCTGCAGGTGGCCGCTGGCCATGCGCCCATGAATGGTGCGGATATTGGTGGCGCGCCACAGGCGGTACAGGTAGTCGGGCTCCGCCTCTGTGTGCCTGGCCACGTAGTCGTCGAGTGCGTGCTGCGCGCTTCCGCCTGTAGCTGTCTTCATCGCCCGCTGCCCGTTAATACGAGTGCCTCTACGGCTAAGCGGTAGCTGTCGAGGCCGAAGCCGCAGATAACACCCTGGCAGGCAGCCGAGATCATCGACTTGTGGCGGAACTCCTCGCGCTTGTGGACGTTGGAGATGTGCACCTCCACCACAGGGCACTTCAGCGAGCGGATGCAGTCGTGCAGCGCCACGCTTGTGTGGGTATAGGCGCCCGCGTTGAGCACGATGCCGTTGTAGCCCCCGAAGAAGCCCGTCTCCTGCATCTTGTTGATCAACTCGCCCTCCACGTTGCTCTGGTAGTAGTCGATGACCACGTCGGGGTAGCGCTTGCGCAGTTCGGGCAGGTAGCTCTCAAACGATGCGGAGCCGTAGATGCCTGGCTCGCGCTGGCCTAACAGGTTGAGGTTCGGGCCGTTGATGATTTGTATCTTCATATTATGTCTCTGACGCTGTTTTTTATCTTCTGATTACTTTCTGTCCGTTCTCTATCACGATGCCCCGGTCGGTGTCGCTGGCAGGCGTGCCGTCGAGGCGGTAGATGCGGGCAGGAGCCTGCGCCGTGCTTACGGGGGCGGTGATGCCCGTGGAGATCTGCTTGTACTCCTCACGGGCCTTGGCGATGAGTTCCTGCTCGTAAGTGCCGGCATGCATGCGGGCGACGAGGGCGCTCGACAGGATGCGGGTGGCCTCGATGTCGGAAGCCCAGTGGTAGCCCACAATCAGGCGGTTGTAGCCGTACTGGTAGCCGCGTCGCAGGATCTCCTCCTGGTGGTCGGGGGCCACTTCGGCCATCAGCAGTGCCATGGTCCATCCCAGATTGGTGTGGCCGGAGGGGAAGCTGCTCTTTCCGCGCTCTTTCTCCTCATCGCCTGGCACGAACGACGGCTCGCCCAGTTGCACGAAGGGGCGCTTGCGGAAACGGAGGGGCTTCAGGCGGTCGGCACAGTTGCTGGCTTTCTCGAGCGCGTAGTCGATGAGCCTGCAGATGGCGGGGGTAGTCTCTGGCGAGAGTTTCTGGTGCATGGCCTCGCCAAACACGCTGTACATCATCTCCACACTGTACTCGGCCTCGCGGGCGGCGGTGTCGCCGCGCTCCGTGTTGCGCAGGGGCTTGGCGGCCCAGTGGCGCGCCACGTCGGCCATGTAGCGGTAGCTGGCCGTGTCAACGGGATTGTTGAGGATCTTCTCGCCGTAGGGGAGGTCGGCGCCCTTCACGGGGTCGTAGCCGGCGGGCAGTCCTTTCAGTGCGGCATACTCAGCCCTGGCGGCGAGGATGTCCTTCTGCAGCTCCGGACAGGTATGGGCACGGGCGATGGTGGCAGCGGCGCACAGGAAGCCGGCAGTGACATCACTCTGCCAGTGTACACCGGTGATGACGCGGTTCTCCCCGAACTCATAGCCGCGCCTGAGGATGCTGTCCTGCAGCTCGGGCCACATCTCCGCGTAAACCAGGGCGATGGCGAATCCGAAGGCGGCATGGCCGGAGGGGTAGGAGGAGTTGGCCCTCAGGTTGTCGTCGTCGTACTGTGCCCAGAGGGCGTCGTTCAGCATCACGAAGGGGCGTGTGCGGTGGTAGCTTCTCTTGCTCACCGACGACCCCTGTCTGGCTGTATTGTAGGTCTTCACTAAGAGGCGCGACAGGGCGGGCGTGGCCTCGTCGGAGATGGTGTCTATCTGCAGCACCTGGGCCATCACCGAGCGCATGGCGTCGGGATGCCACAGCGACTCGCGGCTGGCCTGCCGGCCGCGTGGCGTGTAGCGCTGCGCTCTGCCCCACTGGCACTGCAGCATGTCGTCGATGAAGTCGGTGCTCAGGGTGTCGGGCGGCAGCGGAAGGAAATTCTTCGCCACGGGCTGATCGGCGCGATAGACATACACGGTGTCCTCGGCTGTCTGCGCCAGGGCGCTCACGCTGCCCAACAGTGCCAGAAGGGCCATGCAGCACAGGCGGACTGCCAGTCTGCTTCCTGCTTTCTCATTCATAATAGTCTTCATATCCATTTCTGCATAAATTTACGTGTCGTGTCGTTAGTGTGTGCAAAGTTACGAATTTATAATGACGTAGCAAAGTGATTGGAAGTTTTATTTCAGAAATAGCCGCAAAAAAGAGCCACTCGTCATGGTGACAAGTGGCTCCTGTAAGTAGTGTCTGTATGGCGTATTAGTCGGCCACAAGCGTGAAGCGCTTGAAGGCCACCACCTTCAGCTCCTTGTCCTGCTTGGCGAGCCACTGTGCGACAGTAGCCTTGTCGCCGTCGCCGAACTGGAACTCCTGGTCCACGAGGCAGTTCTCCTTGAGGAACTTCTGCACGCGGCCCTTGGCGATGTTCTCAATCATAGGCATCTTCAGCTGGGCCTCACCTTCGGCCTTGGCCTCCTCCTTGATCTTGCGGGCCTCGTCGGCCTGCTCCTTGGTGAGCCAGCCCTTGGCCATGTTGCTCTCGATGTGGTCGTCAGAGTCCACGAGGTTGGGGTTCAGGCCAGCCTTCTTGAGTTTCATCTCGATGAACTTCTCCACCTGCTCGAGCTTGGTCTTCTCAACGGCGGTCTTGTACTCCTCGTCGAGAATCTTCTGCTCCACGCTGTCCTTGTCGAGGGCCACAGGCTTCATGGCTGCCACCTGCATGGCCACGAGGTGCCCCTGCTCAGCGGCGGGCTTGTTGGTCTGCACCATTGTGCAGAGGGTGTGCTTGCCCATGTGGTCGTACACCTCGATGTTCTCACCCTCGAGTGTCAGGTATCCGTCGAGCTCCATCTTCTCACCGGTGATGCCCGAGCGCTGTGTCACAGCCTCCTGGGCCGTCTGGCCGTTGATGTCGAGGGCCTTCACAGCCTCGATGTCCTTGGCCTTGGCGGCGATGGCAGCGTCGAGGATGCTCTGTGTCAGGGCGATGAAGTCGGCGCCGTTGGCCACGAAGTCGGTCTCGCACTTCAGGGCGATCATGGCAGCGAAGCCGTCCACGCTCTTTACGAGTACACAACCATTTGAAGTCTCGCGGTCGCTGCGCTTGGCAGCGATGGCCAGGCCGCGCTCGCGGAGCAGCTCTTTGGCCTTGTCGAAGTCGCCTTCTGCCTCTGTCAGGGCCTTCTTCACGTCGGCGAGGCCGGCGCCTGTCATCGCACGGAGCTTCTTGATATCGTCAATTGAAATTGCCATAATTCTATATTTCTCTTATAATAAGTTGTTAATACCACACATTATTCTGCTGCGGGAGCCTCTTCCTCAGCGGCCTCCTCGTCCTTGCGGGCCTTGCGGGCAGCGCGCTTCGACTTGCCTTCGCCCTCTTCGCCCTCAGCCTGGGCCTCAGCGGCCTTCTCGTCGGCCTTCTCAGCCTTGCGCTCCTCCACGCCCTCGGCGATGGCGGCGCAGCAGGCGTTCAGGATCACCTCTACGCTGTCCTTGGCATCATCGTTGGCAGGGATCACGAAATCCACGCTGTTGGGGTTGGAGTTGGTGTCCACGATACCGAACACGGGAATGCCCAGACGGTTGGCCTCGCGCACGGCAATCTGCTCCTTGAGCACGTCAACCACGAAGAGTGCGCTGGGCAGACGGGTCAGGTCGGCGATAGAACCGAGGTTCTTCTCCAGCTTGGCGCGCTGGCGGGTAATCTGCAGCAGCTCGCGCTTCGACAGGTTGCCGTAGGTGCCGTCGTTCATCAGCTTGTCGATGTTCGCCATTTTCTTCACGGCCTTGCGGATGGTGGGGAAGTTGGTGAGCATGCCGCCCGGCCAGCGCTCGATGACGTAAGGCATATTTACGCTGGCTGCCTTCTCGGCGACAACTTCCTTGGTCTGTTTTTTAGTAGCGACGAACAGGATCTTCTTGCCACTCTTGGCAATCTGCTTCAGGGCCTCGGCGGCTTCGTCCACCTTGGCGACGGTCTTGTGCAGGTCGATGATGTGGATACCGTTACGCTCGGTATAGATGTAGGGAGCCATTGCGGGGTTCCACTTGCGCTTCAGGTGGCCGAAGTGGCAGCCTGCCTGCAGCAGCTGGTCAAAATTTGTTCTTGACATGTTTCTTGTTTTTTTAAATTGTTGTTTACTTTCCTTTTTAATCTATTCTTTAGACCAGCCGACGGGTAATCTTGCGAGTCTCGCCGGTTTGGATACTAAACAGTCCAGTCCAGATTAACGCTTACTGAACTGGAAGCGGCGGCGTGCCTTGGGACGACCCGGCTTCTTGCGCTCCACCTCGCGGCTGTCGCGTGTCATGAATCCGGCGGTCTTCAGCTTCTTCTTGTCCTCCTCGTTGATCTTCACCAGAGCACGGGCGATGGCCAGGCGAAGAGCCTGACTCTGGCCGGTGAAACCGCCACCGTCGAGGTTGGCCTTGATGTCGTACTTCTCTGCCACCTCGAGCAGAGCGAGCGGCTGCTTCACCACATACTGCAGGATAGCCGAGGGGAAATAAACTTCTAAATCCTTCTTGTTGATCGTGATCTTGCCTGTACCTTCCTTTACATATACGCGGGCTACAGAACTCTTGCGACGACCTATTGCGTTGATTACTTCCATAATCTCTTTATTTTTTTACTTTTTTACGTTTTACCCTTACTTGTACTGATTGATGTCAATCGTCTTAGGCTTCTGTGCCTCGTGGGGATGCTGCGTGCCCTCGTAGATGTAGAGGTTGTTCAGCAGGCTGCGGCCCAGAGGACCCTTTGGCAGCATGCCCTTCACAGCGTGACGCAGGAACTTCTCCACGCCGCCGTTGCGCTTGCGCAGTTCGGCAGGGGTCTGGAAGCGCTGGCCGCCAGGATAGCCCGTGTAGCGCGTGTAAACCTTGTCGGTCTCTTTCTTACCGGTGAATACCACCTTATCGGCATTGATAAGGATCACATTGTCACCACAGTCAACATGCGGGGTGAAAGTAGGCTTGTACTTTCCGCGAATCAGCTTTGCTACCTTCGAAGCGAGGCGACCAACCACCTGGTCGGTGGCGTCGATCACCACCCACTCCTTCTTAGCTGTTTCCTTGTTCACGGAAATAGTCTTGTAACTCAAAGTGTTCATTTCAAAAATTTAATTTTACTACTAAAAAACAGTTTAACGTTATAATTTAGCGATGTACGCGCAATAGTCTAACTTGCGCCTACTGGAGCACTGATTCACGAACCGCTTCGCCCGGCCAAAGACGCCGCTATTCACACAGCATTCCATGGGGAATTCTAAGACTCTTCCCCAAATCGGACTGCAAAGGTACTACGTTTTCTCTAAATACACGCGCGGAATTGCACCAGGGAGCGATTATTTATGATTATTTAACTTTTTGCGGCGATGCCGTGACGCTTCTCCTGGCCGCCGTAAGTCTTCTTACGCCCCTGTATGAACGACCCTTACTCCCGTTCGTTGTCCCACCCCATGGGACAGTTTGTCCCACCCCATGGGACAGTTTGTCCCACCCCGTGGGACAAATAATGAGCCTAACTTATTTTTTCAGGCCCCTTATGCGCTTCCCGCCATCAGGCCCCCCTCATTGCTGTCAGGCAATCAGCCATTATCCCCCTTAAGATAATGCCGAAACAGGGAAATACAGCCAAAAACGAG
>Ga0326512_10003834_pt1 | contig 10980 bp, 11 predicted proteins | sample 1_2617_0518_D_FD_203652 | JGI IMG/M metagenome (GOLD analysis project Ga0326512, IMG submission 203652) | Bovine rumen microbial communities from UC Davis, California, United States - 1_2617_0518 | ecosystem: Host-associated > Mammals > Digestive system > Stomach > Rumen | place: USA...
CGACTACGATGTCCTCCCCCTCTCCGGCTCCTCCAAAATCCTCGATGCCTTCATCGACAACATGGACCGCAGCTTCTCCCACCAAGTCACCCGCTTCCTCCACATCACTCAACAATAACAACTTCTAATAAATTACATCTTAAACAATATGGGTGTTTACGAAGAACAAATAGTGCCAATCAAGATTTCGCGGTTGGCAGAATATGTGTCCCAAAGGAAGCGTATTGCTTTGGAGGATGCCCTCGTGTACATATATTCCAATCCTATGTACGATAGACTGTATGACGAAGGGGCTAAATGGTGGTATCTTAGCACCGCTGCTCTCTATGACGAGTTTGAATCAGCACGTAATACCGAAAGTAGGAAGGTTACGCATGAGGAATTTGAGTTCTACACTTATTGTATAGAGAAATATGCCCAGGAAAAAGGTCTTACAGGTCTCCAAGCTTTTGCCTTGTTGAAGCGCTACGGCGCAGATGAATATCTGATAGACCATTACGACCTTCTTCATACACAAGGCACAGGTTATGTGATTGATGAGATTGATCGTTTTATTCAGAGGAGGAAAAGAAAATGCTAGTATATCATGGTTCAAATGTTGAAGTCCGCAAGCCCAGCCTTCTAAAGAGCAGGAAGAAGACCGATTTTGGTCGTGGCTTCTATACAACAACCCAGAAGGAGCAGGCAGAGCACTGGACTTCTATCAAGATAGATAGGGCAAAGACAGGTCGTAGAATTGTGTCGGTATTTGAGGTGGACGACGCTCTTCTGACTAATCCTGAGTTGAAGATTCGCGAGTTCCACGGTCCCGACGAGGCATGGCTGAACTTCGTGGTAGACAGTCGTAAAGGCGTTGAGCACGATTATGATATAGTCTTTGGTCCAGTGGCCAATGATAAGGTATTCACCGTGGTAAACCTATATGAAAGTGGCGTTTTGGATGCCCCTGCAGCCATTGCTGAACTCAAGGCCTACAAGACCTACAACCAACTTTCATTCCATACACCTCGTGTCCTTCAGGCCTTGCGGTTTGTGAAGAGTTACATAGTTAATGATTGATGAGTCACTGTGTGAAAAGACATAATAACATCAGACATGAGCCCACACGCTCGACCTCTAGTCGCTTGCTATTATCGGAATGTAAGGAGACTGCTTCTACGACTGAACGCGTGATGGCCACTACCATGTCTGTCGACGAGTATTTTGACGAGTTAATCTCGCAAGTTCACGAGGACTATGCGGATTTATAAAGTAAGCATCCGTGCTCTACTAAATATTCGTTAGATTCGTGATATTCGTGTTCGTTTTAAATATAGGTACTCCGTGCTCTTTTAATCATTCGTTAGATTCGTGCCATTCGTGTTCGTCTAAAAAGAAGTATTCTGTGTTTATCTATTAATTCGTGTTATTCGTGTAATTCGTGTTCGTATCATCATCATGGTCATTTACAAAGAAGAAAGCTATAAGATAATCGGTGCAGCCTTTAGTGTTTACAACGAGTTAGGCCACGGTTTCCTCGAAGCAGTCTATCAGGAGTGCCTTGAATTGGAGTTTAAAAAGCAAGGAATACCCTATGAGCGTGAGAAGGAGTTAAAGATCTACTATGACGGTCAGGAACTCCAGCAGACCTATAGGGCCGATTTCGTATGTTACGATAAGATAATAGTAGAGCTAAAAGCCGTGTCCCAGTTAGACGATGCCCATCATGCCCAGGTCTATAATTATCTCCACGCCACCAACATGAAGCTAGGCCTCTTGCTCAACTTCGGCAACTCACAAGGATTGGAAAAAGATCGCATCGTCCTCTAATCCGCGCTCTTCTAAATATTCGTGCAATTCGTGCAATTCGTGTTCGTCTAAAAAATTCCTTCGTGTTCTTCTCGGAAAAATTTGTTTATCTCATTTATTTTCCTTACCTTTGTCCCCGTATAGCACTTGTATAATCCAGGCAGTCACAACTGCCAATAGATAAAGAAATATAAACGATTAATAAACGATACAACTATGTGTACAGTTAGTGTAAAGGTTGATGAGGCTGTGCTGCGGGAGAAGATGCCGGAGCTGGACAGCAATGCAGCAATTCGAAAGTGGGTGCAGAAGCTGGTGGATATGCATCTCCAGCAGATACGTAGAGAGTCAGAGCACGAAAAGACGCAGGAGGATTTGTGGCGCACGATTGAGCGGGATCCGGAGCTGTTGCTTAAGCCGTCTGAGATTGTGGATGATGGCGGTGAGGCAATCGACCTTGAGACGTTCCGTGCAGATTTACACAAGATGATAGAAGAGGTATACGCAGAGCCATGATGCAGTATCGTTATAAGATTAAGCCTCTGGCGCAGCGTAAGATACGCTCTTTCTACTACAACGTTGCCAAGAAGTACAGGCATACATACTCTAAGTGGTTGATGCATAAGAATATCGATGATGCGGTTGATGCCATGTTCGAGATAGAGAACGGTCTGCTGCGACGTGAACCGACCATTGAACGCTGGAATGGCTATCACATGGCCAATACTGACAAGTGGTACTATGCCTACACCTTTGACGGAGAAACAGTGACGGTGGTGGATGCATGCCACGCGCAAAACATGAAAGAAACGGAATAAACAATTCGTGCTATTCGTGCAATTCGTGTTCGTTTTAAATATAGGTACTCCGCGCTCTTCTAAATATTCGTGTTATTCGTGCAATTCGTGTTCGTTTTAAATATAGGTACTCCGTGCTCTTCTAAAAAAGATTCGTTAGATTCGTGCCATTCGTGTTCGTTTCTATTCCGCGCATCTGAGATAATCCTGGCTCTTTAATCATTCGTGTTATTCGTGCAATTCGTGTTCGTTCAAAAAGCCGCCTTTTGTGTTTATCTATTAATTCGTGTCATTCGTGCAATTCGTGTTCGTTTAAAAAAAACTATCTTTCGTGTTCTCACTAAAACATATGTACGCTTAACATTAAATAATCCCTGTGAATCGTGTTTTCCAACCCTTCCCCTCAAAATTGCCATTTGTGTTCGGAAAAATTTGTTTATCTCACAAATTTTCCCTACTTTTGTCCCCGTATAGCACTTGTTCCCAAAGTACTCTACGGGCACAAAGCCCTCGTGTAGAGGTGGTAATTCGCTGAACTATACCCTTTTAGGCCTCCACCCCTCTGTCCCTTTACGTAGTAAACCGGACAAGGGAATCAGCACCCTAATCCCTAGTTCATCACCCACCTCACACAGTATATAGGCATTATTAATCAGTATAAGTCATTTTTTAAAAAATTGGTATTACTATGAAAGGAATACAGAATACGATTACTGGTAACTTTAGTTCAATTATCAGTAATAACAGGCGTTTCATTGTTCCGAAATTTCAGAGAGATTATTCTTGGAGTAACGAACAATGGGATGACTTATGGCAAGATATAGAGACAATGATAGAAGAGCATGATGAACATTATATGGGCTACCTTGTTCTTCAAACACAGGATGATAAGTTGTTTTATATCATAGACGGTCAGCAGCGCTTTACAACTGTTCTGCTCCTCATCTATGCTGCCATTAAGTGTGTCGAAAGGCAGATTGCTCAGGGTATAGATGTAGAAGACAATAAGCGTAGGTGTGAATCGTTAAAGTCCTTGTATATAGGAAAAGAAGATCCTGTAACGTTGGATTATGATAACTTGTTGACGTTGAATAGGAATAATAATTCCTACTTTTGTGATTATATCGTTAAACTAGGCGATTTAAAAGCAAGGAACCTGACTGCAACAGAAAAACTGATGCGCAGCTGTTTTGAATATTATGAGCAAAAACTTATAGGAAAATTCAATAGTGGCAAGGAATATGCATCATTTATCCAGTCTGTTGCAGATGGTTTGCATTTTACACAGATAGTTGTCAATGACGAGATGAATGCTTTCCGCGTATTTGAAACGTTGAATGCGCGCGGTGTTCAGCTATCCTCTGCAGACTTGCTCAAGAACTACCTGTTCTCAAAAGTAGATAGTGAAACAACACATAGTAGCCGTATTGATACTCTCGAACGCAAATGGAGCATCCTGACTGATAATATTAAAGCAGAGAAACTTCCAGAGTTTCTTCGTTATTATTGGAATATGCAGCATAAGACGATCCGTGCTAATGCGGTATACAAAACAATTCGTCAGGAGATAAAAGAAGATAAGCAGGTATTCCTGCTATTAGATGACTTGATAGCCTATAGCGACATATATATGGCGTTGACAGATGAGAATGATGAAATGTGGACAGATGCTGAAGTCAAAGAGAATATAGCATTGCTAAACCTCTTCCGCCTCAAACAGCCATTCTCCTTACTTATGGCGGCAAAGAAAAATTTGTCCGACAATGAATTTAAACGAGTTCTGAAGACAGTCATAATGATGTGTTTCCGTTATAATGTGATATGCGACCGCAACCCGAATGACCAAGAGACACCATTCAACACGCTTGCCCAGTCAATAAGTCTTGATAGAGTAGTGGATCTGAAAAAACTCTCGTCAATTATGGTTGATGATGCAGAGTTTAAGAGTGCATTTAAAGAAAAATCATTTCCATACAACTCTCGTAATGCAAAGGTCATTAAGTATATTCTAGGCAAGATAGAGCATTTCAAGGGTTCTTCACATTTGGTGCGTTTTGATGATGAGACAGTCTCAATAGAACATATTTATCCTCAGAATCCTACAGATGCATGGGAACTTGATGAATCTAAGATGCTGCGTTTTGTCTCCCGTCTTGGCAATATATGTCTCTTAGAGAAAGGTTTGAATAGAGACCTGCAAAATGCAAGTTTTAAGGAAAAAGTGCCCGTTTATCAGAAATCGTCATATTATTACGCAAAAAGAATTTCTTCAGACTACGATGAGTGGACTGATAGTTCTATTGTAAAGCTTCAGAACGAAATGGCCAATGCTGCCATTTCCATATGGAAGGTGTCTTTCATTTAGAACATGTTCGTTAAAGAAGCATTTTAGATTCTTGATAGGGGAATGGAAAACAAACTGCTTTACCAAGTACTATATAACAATCTGCTGTTGCCGAGGAGACGGGAGATAGATAGGGAAGAAGAACAGGATGCCTTTGATGGTACAACAGAATCTTTGGTAAACCTCTATCGCGATAACCAGATTACGTACGACGAGTTCACCAAACTATCAGAAGCTGAAATTCAGAGAATCATTGATAAGTCAAAGGACCTGCATATCAGCAAGGACCGCTTCTTTCAAATCATTGATTTATATTGACTCCATGTCCAAGAACTACCCCAAAAGATGTTTTTCAAGTCTGGACATCAAGATTGATAGTTTAATGTAGAAAACGTCGAATGAGACATTTTTATGCCAGATAACAAACGACAACACTATGTACCTCAAAACTATCTTAGGGAGTTCTCGAAAGATGGGACTACAGTTGGAGTTTATTTGATAGAAACTGATAAATACATAAATGAGGCTACGATAGCAAGACAGGCGCAAAAAGCTTACTTCTATAGTGATAATCTTGAAATAGAAAAGGGACTCTCAGAAATAGAAGAAATAACAGCAAAGAATCGAAGGACTTTATTTGAAAATACCTCGCAAAAACTATCGCTCTATCAAAAAGAAATATTGTATCAAGATATGATGCTTCAGCTATTTAGAACAAAACAGATGGCAGAAAAGGTTGAGGAATTAGCAACTGCACAAGCGAGGAATATATGGAGACATAGCTCAGATAAGCTAATACGAGAGAATGCCGACAATTATGGAATCAAATATACATATCCAATAATGCCATCTTTGATGGCGTTACTTAATAATCTAACGATATGCACTGGTTTGGATTTTAAAATTTTGGTCAACAAGACCAGATTGCCATTTATAACATCTGATGCACCAGTTAGTAAGTATAATAAGTTCTTTGAAGCACGTAGGATAAATACTACAGGGCTGCTACACAAAGGGATAATATTGTTTTATCCATTAACACCAGCTTACGCGGTGTTATACTACGATCAGGGAACATATAAAGTAAAATATCGAAAAAGACATTATTTGGAAATAACAGATATCAGTGACGTATATAATCTCAATGGATTGACATGTGCATGTGCAAACCAGTGTATTTATTATCATGCTGGTACAATTGATGGCGAGCGTGTTCAATGGATTTTTAACAAGATTAAGGAGGCTCGACAGCCTTTAATGAAAGTAACTGAAATTCCAGAAACAGAAAACAGTCGTTTGCTGTTCATGAACTCACCATTTCCTTTTCTTTACATGGCGCTCTCATTTATGAAGTTCCAAGATAAGGTCAAACTATTGTTTCAAATTAAGAGTCGTTAAGACGTAAAACACATACAGCGACAGCTGTCAATGCTCCTTTGTAAAATCCGTCTACACTTTTGTATGAACGTAAGATGGTGGTCATTGACCCAAAATGAGGAAAGTTAATACTGAAGACGATGACACTTGATGATTTTCAGACCAAGTATGATTCCATTCTGGAAAGCAACCCAATATCAAGGGAGATGTTAGATCTTCTAAGAGACTGGTCACTGGAACTGATAAAGGAAAATAACTTCAAAGAAGCTCAAAATAAAGTTGATGAATATGTATTCAGAGCATTTGTGGGCGATTTGTCGTTATATGAAGGATTTCAGTTCTTCAGCTTTAGACGGTTTTCTGAGCATTCTCTGAAAGACATCAGTGAGGGGACTTTGAGCACAGCTCATCCTGAGGAATTTAATGATCCATTGGATACAGTGCTATTTGCATATCTTCAATCAAAAATTAAAGAAGAAAAGAATTTCCTATCTCAACAGCGTTATTGTATGTTACTAAATGCTGCTCATCAACTTCGTATGAGGTGTTTTGTCAGGACAACTCCGATTGATGGAGAAGATGGGAAGCCTGTAATAAAAGAACAAGATATACGAGATGTCAATCCGTTGATGTGGGCACATTATGCTCAGTATCACACGGGCTTTTGTGCTCTATACGAACTTGATCATTCATTCGTAAAATGTGATGTTGATCACAAAAGTTTTACTAGGATGGCAAAGCTTGAATATCGAAATACAATCGATATATCCCGAGGTCTAACGATTGGCGAGGCATTTCTTTGGAAAAATGCTATTTGGGAATATGAGCATGAAGTAAGAGTCATCAATTTTGACTTATCAAATAAGCTACGCTATAAGGAATTGGCAGCACCTCCTTTAAAGGCTATTTATCTCGGTTTGAAGTGTTCAGATGAGAATCGTCATAAGATGGAATTCGCTTTAAGACGAAAAAATGTAGCTCTTTATCAGATGCGTTTAAATCCTTCAAATATTTGTCAGTTGATACCAGAAAGAATAGGATAGATTATGAGCCTTTCAATAGAGACATTTAGAAAAGCTGTTGAGTCGTACCTGAATGACAGCCAGGGGAAAAGGGTTGATATGCCCAAGAAGTATACAGAGGAATTAAAGGGCTTTATGCTCTTTAACCGCCACAGAAGCAATATTTTTGTATTGCCTACAGTACATCAATTCCCCTATACTCAGCTAGGCATTCTTTTACCAAAGGTTGGTGAAACTATCATGAAAAATAAAAATCTTCCTGCCAGAATTGAAGTATATTGTTCTTCAGCTATTGCTGTACAGCAGGAGGAAGAGTTAACAGTCCTTATGCAATCATATGGCATTGAATTGAATATATTCGATAGCATTCACCTTTCCAAATTTAAGCAATTTGAAGATCTGTTAGTAGATAATACAGGAGAGTTTACTGAGATAGACGAAGCCAGCAAAATGCTTTTTGGTATGTTAGCTGAGGGTAGTAATGTTTCAGAAATCAAGAGTAACCTTATCTGTTCTATGATTATATTCATGCTGAATGAAAAGGAAAAACTAACTGAGAAACAACTTAGGGAGTTGGCAGAACAGAAATTCAAACATGAAATAGGAAGTATTGAACAAGAAGTAAAATTTTTGCTCAATAAAAAGCGTATAGAGCCAGATGAAACAAACAAGGATTTTCTAAAACTTACAAAAAATGAGAAGACTGTTTTTCAAAGAATGCGCTCTGAGTCAAAAAGAGAAGAGGCTGCATTTCATCAGGCTTTTATTTCATTGCTCAATTCATATAAAATACCAGATGCAAGTAAGTTGATAGAGCAACTGAAGTCTCTTTATGTAGAGAGTTGTGAGGTGAATATTGATAGTACTTCTGGTAGTGTGGATGATGGAAAACGGAAAGATCAAGTGTTCCGTGAATTCTGCAATCTTATTAAAGGTTATCTTAAAAATACCGACTCGACGGAACACTTTCTAAGTGAATTGAGAAAAATTTGTATGGATAATCCATTTCTAGAAAAGATTGGTGCCAGTGAAATGTTCCTAAGCTTATACAGATCCTCTAAACTTGAACAATTCATTAATTCTAAGAAAAAGTTTGTTTATCTTGATACTCGTGTGCTTATCTATTATTATTGTCAGGTCGCATCTCGTGGTAAAAGTTGGCCATATTGGAATGATCATTCTTATCGTGCCACATGCAATCTTGCTAGCTTGGTAACAAAGAAAAACAAGGATATAAAGCTTAGATTATCAGAAGCATATTTGGGCGAGATAGCAGGTGAATTGCAAAAAGCATTACGTTCAGCCTGGTTTGACGAGAGGATAAAATTTAAGTCCAAAATACCATTTCAGACAAACAACGTTTTCTATAATTATTATTTATATCTTCTTGAGAATGATTGTTTGTACACAGAGAAAGGAGTAATGAAATTCTCTCAGTTTGTTCAGTCAATGGGGTTCACTAATTGTGCGCCCGAGAGTCCCAAATTTATTAAGGAAACAAAAAATGCTCTAAGCAAACGCTTAAAGTTACTAGGTGTTGAGATTATGCCGGTTGGGTGGCAAGACCCTCATTTATATGATGAAACAATAACAGAGTGGGATTTATTGAATAATAGCAAGACATATCAGAAATCATCCAATGCTATCAAGGCAGATACTAAACAATTGCTGCATATTATGTCACAGTCTTTAGAAGAAGATGGCAAAGAGTGTGAGTTTTATTATGCTTCATGGGATCGTTCATTCTCTAAAATGAGAGATTGGCTTCTGGATAAAAGTAATAAATTTCATCCCTTCTTTATTTACAATCCTGCCAGAATGGCAAATAGATTTGCATTGTCACATTTTAAGATTGATTCTAAGTGTATTACCCACGAAGTATTCTTCTATGCCGATAGTCAATTTAAGCTAAAGCAAAAGATAGGCAGTCTATTTGATCATGTGCTGATACCTTTCTTTGGAAATAGAGAAGATGAAGGTCTTGATTTAATGAATCTCTTGGTAGATATACAAGATAAGCACATGAGCCAGCATGAACCAGAAATAGGTGATGACTGGATAGATGAGAAATTGCCACTTGAATTAGTATTTGATAGCATAAAACAGTCATTGAAAGGCTGGCAGTGCACTGAAAATGACTTATTCAAATACATGACTGATAAAAAGAACCAAATAGAGGTGACCACAATTTTTGATGAATCTTTTGACGCTATAAGCAAGAGAAGAAAATTTGATACTTTTATTGGTAAACTCGGAGAAGAACTAAGGAAGTACAAACAGGCAGATTCAAAAATTGAATCTATAAAAATGTGATAACTTGGCTTAAATCAAGAATTGGATATCGTAATCTTATTAGTTCACCAAGTTCATTTAAAATGTCATTTTGAATTGCGACTCTCCCTTTTACGTCTTGCACGTGAATTGGGAAATGAAACCTTTCATGAATCTCTTGAAGCGAGAGGTTAATTGAGCTTGCTCAGACCCTCCTGAGTCGAGATAGGGGAAGTTGAACATCAACATGACCTTTCAGTATTAAGAGAGTAAGCTCTTGTAGTATTCGTACAATTCGTGTTCGTCCGATAATCTGTGCATCTGGGTAATCCATGCTTGCCTAATTATTCGTGTTATTCGTGTAATTCGTGTTCGTTTTAAATATAGGTACTCCGTGCTCTTTTAATCATTCGTTAGATTCGTGCCATTCGTGTTCGTCTAAAAAGAAGTATTCTGTGTTTATCTATTAATTCGTGTTATTCGTGTAATTCGTGTTCGTATCATCATCATGGTCATTTACAAAGAAGAAAGCTATAAGATAATCGGTGCAGCCTTTAGTGTTTACAACGAGTTAGGCCACGGTTTCCTCGAAGCAGTCTATCAGGAGTGCCTTGAATTGGAGTTTAAAAAGCAAGGAATACCCTATGAGCGTGAGAAGGAGTTAAAGATCTACTATGACGGTCAGGAACTCCAGCAGACCTATAGGGCCGATTTCGTATGTTACGATAAGATAATAGTAGAGCTAAAAGCCGTGTCCCAGTTAGACGATGCCCATCATGCCCAGGTCTATAATTATCTCCACGCCACCAACATGAAGCTAGGCCTCTTGCTCAACTTCGGCAACTCACAAGGATTGGAAAAAGATCGCATCGTCCTCTAATCCGCGCTCTTCTAAATATTCGTGCAATTCGTGCAATTCGTGTTCGTCTAAAAAATTCCTTCGTGTTCTTCTCGGAAAAATTTGTTTATCTCATTTATTTTCCTTACCTTTGTCCCCGTATAGCACTTGTATAATCCAGGCAGTCACAACTGCCAATAGATAAAGAAATATAAACGATTAATAAACGATACAACTATGTGTACAGTTAGTGTAAAGGTTGATGAGGCTGTGCTGCGGGAGAAGATGCCGGAGCTGGACAGCAATGCAGCAATTCGAAAGTGGGTGCAGAAGCTGGTGGATATGCATCTCCAGCAGATACGTAGAGAGTCAGAGCACGAAAAGACGCAGGAGGATTTGTGGCGCACGATTGAGCGGGATCCGGAGCTGTTGCTTAAGCCGTCTGAGATTGTGGATGATGGCGGTGAGGCAATCGACCTTGAGACGTTCCGTGCAGATTTACACAAGATGATAGAAGAGGTATACGCAGAGCCATGATGCAGT
>Ga0326512_10003835_pt1 | contig 10979 bp, 15 predicted proteins | sample 1_2617_0518_D_FD_203652 | JGI IMG/M metagenome (GOLD analysis project Ga0326512, IMG submission 203652) | Bovine rumen microbial communities from UC Davis, California, United States - 1_2617_0518 | ecosystem: Host-associated > Mammals > Digestive system > Stomach > Rumen | place: USA...
GGGATGCCGAAGCATCCCAATAAACAGGAGAAAAATCACAAGCCGACGTCGCACTTGCGATCACTCCAAAATAAAAAGCAGATGTTACTCTGCTTACTGGCAAAAGAAGAATGCTCATTCTCCTTTCGACACAATTATACTACTTTTCAATGAACCAAATAGGCGGTTCGACATTGTTATCCTTTAACCATTTTTTGAATAACGAGGAATAGAACCAATCGCCCTTTAGTTCTTTAAAATATCTTTCGGCACAGGTCATGATCTCTTCTTTGTTATCGCTCATTAGATTCATCATGACTAACAGTTGAGTCCGTAAATTGTCTTTCTCGCTCTTCTTCTGTTCCTCAAGAATTTTATCGATTTTCTGCTCGATTGGGTTAGATTTGTTATTGTCATGGCGAGTGATTAGGAATTGAATAAGTCCACTTCCTAATACTGCTCCAATAACGGCTAGTATCGTTTCTTGGCTCATATAGACCACCTTTCTGCGATATTTTTCATAGTCTTCATATCTTCTCTCATTTCCTCGTTTTCGCTCTGTAACGAGTTTATTTTGGCTCTAGTTACATTTAAGAATTCCTCTAACTGTTTCACAAAATCTTCTGCAACAGGATAGTAGATAATTCCTATGTCTGCACACCAACGATCATTAGCAATCTTGTACCACTTATAGCCATCGGCTTCTTTTGTGTTTAAGACATTGTAGTACCCTTTTGATACATGACCGACAATATCAGCAGACAGGCTCGGTTTAGTTCTTATCCGTAAAGTTTCATCCGTACACTCGATTTGATTCACAGAAGTATTCCTAGGAACAGGCTGAACAGTATCATAAGGATAATGCAAGACACCTAGTAATTCTCCGTTATAATCGCCTATCTTCGCATTCATGAATGAATTCGGGTCACCACTTCTGTATTCGCTTGTCATCACATCTGTTTCACAGAAGATGATATGTCCGTATTCTCCATCATAAACGAGGATATCTCCGGCAATCGGTTTATAACTCTTGTCAGTAATAGGAATCCATGGATCTCTGTAATTCTCTAACCAATCTTTTGCATTTGGATAACTGCCTGTCTTTGTTGCTCTATCCCAATATGTTGGTGGAGTAAAGCCACACTCGATGGCACGATAATATCCATACCATGTGCATTGATATTGGCTTTCGATATTCCATCTGTATGGCTCTGTTCCTACTGCGACAGGCTCTGTCCTAATCTTGAACATCACCCAACCTCACTTTGATTCTGTACGTTGATTTGAACATCTTCGTATTTTACATATTTCAGTTCTTTCATGGACTTTATTTTTGCAATCACATCCTTGGCAATGTCGATCGCCCAAACGATGAGGATCGTGAAGACCTCAACGGTGGAAATGAAATCGGTTGAAATCGTGATGTCCTTCGTCAACTGAAGAGTCAAAGCGAACAGATTTAAGGTGTAGCAGAATGCGAAGATACACAGACCGATCACGATGGCTTTTAAAATTCCAAAGAAGAATTTCTTGGCATCGAACTTATCGGTGAATGTTCCTATAATCGTTCCTAATACGATATTGATTGCATTAAGAGAACCGACCACGATAAGCATCAAAACTATCGTTTCAAGGTTTTCTTGTACTGCTTTTTCAATTGTCTGTATTATCGTTGACCAATTCATCTTCGTTCTCCTCTTCGATAGGCTCGGTTTCCTCAATCGGTTCTGTTTCTTCCTCTATCGGCTCGGCTTCTTCTTCAATCGGTTCTGTTTCTTCCTCTATCGGTTCTTCCGTTTCTTCTGTTTCTTCGATAGGCTCTTCGATAGGTTCATCCTTTTGCTCTTCCGTAGGCTCTAGTTTCAAATCTAAAGCCGTTTTTAAGCCGTTAGAGAGCGATCTGTTCAAAGTTAGAGTATTTGTTTGTACTACTTCTAACGGAGTTGAATCGACCTTAAATTTGAAGTTTAATGAACCCATCTTGCCGTTGGAATCCGTTGCGACAATCTCACCGAATAAGTACTGTGCTTCTTGAGTTAATGAACTCGGTACGTTAAAGGTAACTGTGTTTCCACTTACTGTGCCTTCATACTGATTCGTGCCAATTAAAACTTTCGCAGATGTCGGTGAATACTCTTCTGTGCCGTTGAACAAATTAAAAACGATACACCTTGATGTATCGTATTGTGAAACCATTACTAATGGTAAGACTCTATCAGGAATCATATTAAGACTATAAGTGTTTACAATCATTGTGGACTCCTTTCTACATGAAGCTGAAGTTTATTAGAATAGCATTCGCCATCGCTATCGCTTAATTTGATTTTTGCATCGTGGAATCCTGGTTCTGCACTTAATTCTTCGGTGCATTTACCGATCAATGTACCATCATTATTAGACAAAGGAATTTCGGCATTCTCTGTGACTAATGATGCAGTAGTGAATGAGGTTTCTGTTGGTGTTTTCAATTCATAGTAAATGGTAACAGGGTTCGCTTGTAGCCAAGCCTTGAATTGGTCTAATGTTGTCATGCTTGTATTTTTGATGTTTACATTTTGACTATTGGCTGAACCATCAAACATAAAGCACAAATCGTTTGCACTCAATTGAGTAGTATTATAAACAAGAATTAAACTATTTGAAATTGCGGTAGGGTTCTGATATTTTACATCACTTAAAAGTCCTAATACATAATAGTTTCCGGGATAAGAAGTAGATTTTACCCATGCTTCACTTCCATTCAAAGTAATACTACCAATTCTAGTAATCGCCTTACTCTCTGTTAATTCATCATATACATTTCCGGCACTCTTCATTCCTGTAGGGAAGTATGTTGATATAGGTAAGGATAAGGTAGATGAGGTATATGGCTCAAACTCACTAGCCGTTGAATCAAGTTCAATCTGCGGATAGAAGGTAAATTCTTGATGATTTGCGTTACCTGAGTCCGTGCAATAATACCAGTAGATTCTCTGCGTTTCGTTTGCGACAAATGTTCTACTTGGCGTTACATTAGTTATTAAGCTTGAAATTGCTCCACCGATACTTGTATTTGGCTGGTTTGAAGATGACGGCTGACTTGTTGTAGTGCTTCCGCCAATTCTACCATACGCAAGTGTAACACCACCTTTTAATGATGCCGTGTAAGTTTTCCCCGCAATAACATCAGTATATCCAATATAAGGAGTTGACCACCTTATGGCAGTAGTATCAGCAACATCAACTGCTCCTGTTGTTTCATTTATAACGTTAATGATATTTGAACTTGTTGCTGATGGGTTCAGTTTAAACTTGTTCTTCCCTACTGTCTTTATCCCATTACCATTAAAGGATAAGAGAGAACCTTGATTGAAATCATAATAACTTAATGGAAATAATGAGGTGAAGTCACTTGGGTCTGTGATGTCTAAACCCATTTGAGTGATGTCAATGCACATAACATTTCTAATCTTTACATTCTCATACGTTGTTCCCCTGACAAAACAATAAAATGCAGTTGTTTCTGCCGTACACGTTCCAATACCGCTTACTTCTGCCCATGTATTTGTGGTAGAAATTAACTTTTCAAACTGTAGGCCTTGGGCTGATCCCGTGCCTATTACACATCTGTATTCAGATGGAACATTAAACTCCGCCTTTATTAGATATTTATGGTTGACAGTTAAAGAATTTAACAAATACTGTCTTATACCATTGCTTGCAGTTGTTGAAGATATCGTAGCAATATTATTGCTGATGGATAAAGTAGCACCACTTTCTGCCGACCAGTTACTTGTATCAGAGAAATTTCCATTTCTTATTAACTGATTCCACACTAACGTATTCCCTTTTATACCCGTTATCTTCGCCAATCCATTACTCTCGGTCGGTGATTGTCTGTATAGGAACTCTTGGTCTGTGAGTAAACCTTGAGGATATTTAATATCACCTTTGAATGGCGAAGTAACCGGCACAAAACCGTTGACAGGCTGAATCTCTTCCGTTCCGTCTTTGTATGCTTTGAATGCGATCTGTTCCCTGACTCCAGACACATCGACATTTTCACCGTTGTTGTGTAATTCAAATTTGAATGTCCTTGCTTCTGTGTCTCCTTGGGAGCAATGCAAAGTCTTTAGATCCAGATGATTCGGTGTCATGTTGACTCTAATTTGATTGTCCATTTTTATCTCCTTCCTAGTGAGCAAGAGCATTCCGTATAAATGGTGAATATTGAAAAAGTCAATGGCTTTGGGAATGCTCTGCCCATCCAAAGCAATTATTTGATTGATTTGATAGATTCGTTTATGGTTTCCTTCGGCTGTCCTACTTCGATCGAAGTATAGGTCTCCGCAAGGACATCGAACTCCGTTCCAACGATCCGAGACTCAAAGTCCGTACCGTAGAGCGAATTGATAATGTGAACCGTGTCACCGATCTGCATGGTCTTCGTCTGCTCAAACGATTCAAGATAGTCAAAGCCTACTGACAGATTGATTTGAGAAAGACCTTTCGCCCTTACTGTAACGAGGGCGTAATTGTTCAGCTGCGATACTGTCGGTCTGTTCGTGAAAACATCTGTGGCATCTAGCACGATCGTTCGGTTGTATTTGTAAAGACCTTTGTTTGAGGAGTATTGAATATCCCCTATCACCGCACCGTCCGATTCGCTATACCAGTACGGAAGAACGCCTGTGACCGAATCATCCCATGAAAAGGATTCCTCAAGGTCGAACTCGGTCATGTTTTTTCCGTAAAGAATTTTCACTCCGTTGTCTCTTCCTCTTCTGTTGAGGAAGTAGATGTCGAAATTGTCAAAGAAGAACTCGCCTTTGTAGGTATCGGCAAGAGATCCTTCCGTTCCCTTCAGCAGTTCTCTGAACGAATGCGGAATATCAAAAGCCATTCCCACGTTGGAAGTCTTGTCCGTATGCAGAACAAACGGATTCGGCTCTCTTGAATTGGCTATGAGTTTATCCAAGGAGTCAGCCAGGGATGTAGAAGTAAACGGCAAGACTGGAATCAGTTTCCCTCTGTATTGAGCAATATGGGGAGCGTAGACCTCTACCTTGCCGTCGATGTCTTTCGTAATGCTTTCGATGTAGAACGCCTGACTGTTCTGCGTAAGGTTCGGCTTGGCGGTGATGATGTTTCCTACTTTGATGTATTCCATCAGTTCATCTTCCGCCAGCATCACCATGTTAAGCTCAAACGTGCCGTCACTTTTTTCTGTAACGGTACACTCGTTTGCCGTCCTTATGGCTCCATAGCCTAATGTGGCGAACTCTGTCGCATCCTGTCTGTGCAATGAAGGGATCATAATGTCCACCAATCCACTTCACCGAAACCGTTGAAGATAGTTCCGGCATTGACAAATGCTTTAGTCACATAGAAACCGGCAAAGGTAATTTCATCCCCTGTGCCGTCTGCATTCCCCTTAATGGTACAGTAATCATTAAGAGAGAGATCCGTCATGTTGTCGGCTATGGCATACACTTCCATCCGTTCAAGATCGATGCGAGTGTTCACATAATACTTACTGTCCATTAAGGTAAGATAGTTCGCATTTAGAAGCTCAATCATTTCGGTCGGCATCTTGTCGAACTTGACTTCGATCAAGGCTTCCCTTCCGTTAGATCCTACATATACCGCATTCGGCAGAAAATCGGTCGGCATCTCATCGCCTTCGCTCTTGAATGTATAGCCGATGTTAAGATTTTTGATATTGAAACCGACGGCAGACTCGTTGAACAGTTTCCCTACTGTGGAAGACAGATCATCCGTCTCCGTGACTCTTGTCACTCCGTTTCCGTTGGTGTAGCCAAGCGTGAATGTTCCTTCCGCCTTGAATGGGAAGATATAGACAACTCTATGGTTCTCCGCAATGGTTACGGATGAGACATCAATTCCCTTGTTGGAGTATGCCAACACATTTACAAGGTCGCTTCTCTTGTAAGGCGTGATGTCCGTTGTTTCGGCAAAAATAGCGTTTATATCTCCGCCAGACCACGAACCTACTACGTTGCTTAACGGTGAGACAGGATTGAGATCACCGAAGAACAGAATGAACACGTTTCCGTCTGGAACCATGTCGATCGGCAACTTGCTGAAGACCGCCTGTATGAACTCGTTATCCCTTGCTAAAAGCGAAGAGAAATTGGAAGATGGTCTTCCACCTACTCTCAAAGGCATCGACTTTGTGCCCTTCAAATATTTCTGCGGTTTGCATGAGAAATATAGAGTAAACTGAACGCTTAATGCTTTCTTGCTCTGGAACGGAGTGACCTCGATCCCCTCTGCCAGAAATCCATACTGGTATGTTGTGGGATCGTAATCACTTTCTATCTTTAGATAGCCTGTGTTTTGATATAAGAGCTTTTTTAGAGCGTTTAGAGAAGCATAAACATCTTTCTTGATGTAACAGTCAAACTTCCGTATTACGTTGCCTAAACGCTTGTTATAAGCCACAAGAGAACCGTCTACCGCTGGAACGGTGTACTCTGTGTAATCAATCTGTGGAGAATTGAGATATGTGTCATTATTGATGAAAATGTGAAAATCTGCACTTGATTTTCCGTTAATGTAAAAACACTTCTGCATTTACCACCTCTGGTTATTCCTTTGAATCGTTTTATTAAGTTTATCAATTACGATCTCGCTCAATTCTTGAGCGTTCAAGTTTCCGCCATTGACTGTCATGTTGACCGTCATTCCGTTGTTTCCCACCGCTTGGGCAATCATACTCATTAACGAGTTTGTTCCTACGATGGTCTCGCTTCCGGCTTCTCCACCGCCTAAAAGTTTGCCATCCATCATTCCGAAGATCGTCGGATTGTTTAATATCATGCCGTTCTTCATGGCTTTGGAATACCAATCGATTGAAAACTTCGGTGCACGAGGTGGGATCAACGAGAAGCCACCACTGATAGAGATATGTGGCATCTTGAGTTTTGGCAAAGACCATTCAAACTTGAAGAAGCCTTTGATCTTCTCGATTGCACTCTTGACCTTGTTTTTTGCTTCGTTGATCTTGTCGCTGATTGCAGATTTTATACTCTCAAAGGTATTGGAAATATTAGACAACAGTTCCGACCCTTTTTGTTTGATCGTGTCCCAATTCTTCCACAACAAAACCCCAGCAGCTATGACCGCACCGATAGCAAGTGTGACAGGATTGGTTAAGATAGGGACGAGTGTTGATGTGAAGAATGGAATCAATGTTCCAGTAAGCCAAGGCATCAATGTTCCTGTCAACCACGGCATCATAGTACCGATGAACCATCCATGCAGAGTGCCAACGGCACTAATGATGCCACCGACACCTGAAACCACTTTTCCGATCATCACCAATGCAGGACCGACCGCTGCCACTATGGCTGCGATGGTCAAAATAGTCTGCTTTTGCTCGTCATCCATGTTCATTAAGGTGTCGATAACTTCCTTAACCTTTTGCAATACTTGCACGATGATCGGCATCGCACTCTCGGTGATAGAACCCAACAACATTTGAATGGACTCTTTCGTAGCGTTCAGAGAACCATTTAAGGTCTGTCCTTGTGCTTCCATTGCTCCGTAGTATTTGCCACCTTCACTAGAAGCCATTTGGAATGCTTTGGTTAATTCCTCATAGGTGACATCCATCTCTTTTACCTGTTCGATGGATTTGCCTGTGGATTCGGCTAATAGTCCGTAAATGTTGATTCCGGCATTTGCGAACTGTTTGATATCTTGTGAGGATGCCTTGCCAACGTTTTGGATCTGCTGAAGATTTTGAGCCATTCGCTCTAACTCGGCAGAACCACCGCCTGTGGCAGAAACGGCATCGCCTAAACTGTTTATCATTGTCCTTGCTTCATCTGCACTAACTCCGGCAGAAATCAAATACTGATTTGCCTGAATCAATGATGCAGAATCAAACGGACTCTTCTGTGCATCGGCTTGTAACTGTTGGATAACCCTATCGGCTTCCTCTGCTGAACCTGTCAACGTAGTGAACATGGTTCTGTACTGTTCCATTTGGGCATTGTAGGAAACACCGATAGTTCCCAAGCCTACCAACGGAGCAGTAAGTTTCATAGTCAAGTCTTGACCGACATTGGTGAATTTATCGCCAACATCTTTCATCTGTTCGCCTACGGCTTGAAGTTGTTGCTTACCGACAGAGCCGAAGTCTTTCAAGGCTTGCTCTGCCGACTTGAGTTTCTGTTCTGTTTCAATGATTTCCCTGTTAAGGGCATTTTGCTTTTCTTTTAACTCTTCAGGTGTATCTGCCTTTATGTTTCCATACTGTTCTCTTAACTGTTTTAATCTTGTATCAGTTTCAGAAACGGCATCCTTTAAAAGCTGTTGCTTCTGGGTTAATAGCTGTGTATTTTTCGGATCTAGTTTTAAAAGCCGATTGACATCTTTCAGGTATGTCTGTGTGTTTTTTAAGGCATTGTCTACTTTGCTTAAAGCTAGGTTTAAACCTGATGTATCGCCATTGATTTCAATGGTGATACCTTTGATCCTGTTACTAGCCATAAAACCTCCTAAAATCTATCAAAGTCATCTTGCGATGCTATTTCTTTCCAATCATAACTGTCGTTTGATTTCTCAACGAACATATCATTCACCATACCGACAGTCAGTTCATCCAGATCGCTCATGGATAAACCTACTTCGGTACATCGTAAAAGAAACAGAGCGGTTGTCATCGACCGCTCTGTGCTTCTACTTTTTTTTTAGGTTTCTCAAGCTGTTCGGTATTCAAAGACCATAGCTCGATGATTTGAGGAAGGATGATATAAATATCGAACATCTCAAACTGGTCAAGCCAGTCATCAGGATCTTCTGGAATAGAATGATCGTATTGCCATGCCATAACATATGCAATGTTCATGAAACACTCCAGTTCATTCGCTCCCAATGACTGTTCATTGACCTTTGGGATTAGATTTTGGATGTCTTTGAAGAGATCCTTGTTGAATTTCTCACGGTATCTCTTGACTGTTGTGGCGGTGGCTTTGAAACCGACATCCTTACCACCTACGCTTATGATTTTCTCCATATTTCTTTATGCAGGTTCTACAACTGAAGTGAACCAGTTAGCGTATGCAGTAGCATCGCTTGGGCAGCGAGACTTGACTACTTCGTCATTGATCCTCGGCATAGCGGTGATCGTGATCGTTTCAGTCTGCGGTTCGATGCCCTCTTCCTTGGTAGATCCGCTTACGGAAGGTCTTGATGCGACACATCTGTATAAGCAATGTCTCGTTGCTGACTGATCGCCTTCAAACTGGAACAGGAGAGCGAACTCAACTGTCGGCACATTTGCCTTCTCGACATATATGCCGTTGGTAGCCAGTTCCTCGCCTAAAACATCCTGACGGAAATCATCAGGCAGCAGAGCAAGTTCAAGATCGCCCTGATAACCGTTGTTTGCCGTAGATGTAAAATAAGCGATGTTGTCCGCATAGAACGTATTTGATTCGCCCTGTGCTTCAGCCGAAATCGAGACCGCTCCCTTTAACGGCTTTACTGTGCCGTATGTGAGCGTTCCAGTTCCGTTATCCGTTGCAACTGCATAATAGCATTGTGAAATTCCGTATTTGATTTTGTTTGCCATTATAACTCCTTAACTGTGAATTGCATTACATAAGAGACCTGATAGGTGTTTTCTTTTCTTATGTATGCTTCGCTTTTCTCGTAAAAAAAGCCATTCTGTTCAAGAACGGCTTCGACTCTCTTTTCCAGATCAAAATCCTTTGATGCGGTATAAAGTTCAAGATTCAAAATGGATATTTTTGAATAGTTGATATTGTCCGCACCGAAGTCATCTCTGCTTGGATAATTAAACACGATATATGGAAGCTGTGGTGCTTCGTTGTTCGGAAAGAAATCATAGGTGTACGGCAGACCTATACTTTCAATCATGATCGGTATGTCTTTGAATGTCATTTTAATCTCCTTTATAGGTTGCTTACGTTTATGTTCTCGATCCTTCTAACTACGGCTTGTTCCAAATGTTCCTCGGCTTTGTCTCGCACAGGCTTGATATGTTCATAGGAGCGGACTGTTTCGCCAGTCTCCCTACCCCACAGATACTTTGCATGACCGCTTTCCAGCAAGTGCGTCAATTGGTAGTGATCCACGTTGTAGACCACGAACCGCCTTGACAGTCTTTTTGCCGGTTCGATCGTCCATGTCCAGTCTTTTGAATATGGACTGTTTGGGTGTGTATAATGCCATGATGTTATGGCTTTTAAATCCTCAACGGATTCCCTCGCCACTTCTTTCAACGAATCATCAAGAACTTCATTCACCTCTTGCCCATACTTCACAAACATGGCGGTGATAGCTTTGGAAACATCAAGAACACCGACTCTTCTTGATCTACTCATTGCCTTTTTTTAATTCGGTGTATAGTTCTATTTCATCAACAGAACGATTGTATGTGCGATATATCGTGTACTGTTTATCGTTGTACTCGATAATCTTTTCACCTGTGTAATCGAATTGAAACATCGTGAATCTAAATTGAGGATTCAATCCGTTCCTACCACCTTCAAACCATTCTTGTGAAGTAACCGAAGTGACATTCACATAGACAGGATGTCTTGTGGTGGTTTTATCTAATACACCATAATCGTTCTGTTGGTAGGACTCTACTACCAAATAGGCTAACTCCGATCTATTCATTGTTGCCCCAATTTGTATAGCCTGTTGCCATACCTAACTGTGCCTTTTGTTCATCATAACTTGATTTAAGTCTGTCTTTGTCTTCGGCATCGCCGAAATGGTATTTGCAATAAGTACATACTGCACGAATGATCAACGCATCCGTAACACTATCTATTGTGTACTCGTTTACTCCGGCAATCTTCAAGTCTAACAGACAGGCTTTGATCAAGTCTTCGATTTCACTATCAAAGGCATCGGTCACGATACGCAAGGCGAGTTTAACTTTTTGTAATATCGTGTTCATTCTTACTCCTTGTTAAAAGGCGAAGAATTACTTCCTCGCCTTTCTTGTTGTTTTCTGT
>Ga0326512_10003836_pt1 | contig 10978 bp, 19 predicted proteins | sample 1_2617_0518_D_FD_203652 | JGI IMG/M metagenome (GOLD analysis project Ga0326512, IMG submission 203652) | Bovine rumen microbial communities from UC Davis, California, United States - 1_2617_0518 | ecosystem: Host-associated > Mammals > Digestive system > Stomach > Rumen | place: USA...
CCCGCCGACTACAACAAACTGAAAGTCCAGCATGTTCTCCTGAACGAGATGCGGCCCGAAGTTGATGTTATCGAGGCCAAAGGTGTGGCTAACCGCTACCGCCTCCACAAGGAGGAAATCGAGGGGGGTGTAAACCCTCTCCTTTTTTTTAAGCGAATGTAAAGTTTTGAGGCCGGGCCCCTTAGTTTACAATAACTTAACTTGACGTTTTGCCGCCGTAGTGGTATACTATATCCATAAGCGGAAGGAAAACCGCCCAAACCAGAAAGGGAAATTATATGAACAAACTCAATTTTACTGTTGTGGACTGTGAGACTGCTACCCTTGAAATTGCGGAGAAAATCGCCGCAGGCGACCCGGAAAAGAAAAAGCGCATCGCAATCGCCCGCCCGCTGATTTATGATATCGGATGGACTACCACCGACCGCAAGGGTAACATAAGCGACCAAAAGCAGTTTCTTGTGGCTGAAACGTTCTCCGTTCCCTCCGTCTTTAATACCGCCTATTATAAGGATAAGCGGCCCATTTATCTGGAAAAGTTGCGGCGGGGCGAAACCGTCATTAAGCCGTGGAACGAAATCGTGGAAATCATGCTGAACGACTTTGACGGCGTAAACGCAATTGGGGCCTTCAATTCCATGTTTGACTTCAAAAAGGCGATTCCCTTTACTGACCTCTACATTCAGAAACTTTACAGCCCTGACTATTATGAGTGGGAAAAGACCCAGTTTGCTATCTGCGAAGGCATTGCGGAAAAGGTTCCTTATGAAAGCAAAAAGGTTTTTGAGCCTGATGTTTTCAAGTTCCGGGGAAGGGAATATCCGTTGTTTGATTTGTGGGGCCTTGCTACTGAACATTTGCTTGATACGGTTACGTACAAAAAAAAGTGTCTGAATCATGGTATGCTGACGAATAGCGGCCTTTACTTTAAGACCAGCGCAGAAAGCACTTATCGCTATCTCTGCGATAAGTACGACTTCGATGAAGCCCATACCGCCCTTGATGATGCTATTATTGAATCGTTCATCCTCTCCAAGATTGCGGCCCGTCATGCTATCACGCCCGGTATTAAGTTCTTCCCCTTCCGTGATTTGGGAGAGACGGTTGAGTTCTGCAAGAGAAAGAAGAAACCCGACCCCGCCGAATGCGCCATTGTCGCCGCCGCCATTGCGGCCTACCTTGATAGCAAGGCAGATACTTCTCCCTACATCACTATGCTGACCAATAAACATGATGAAGTCAAAAAGTGGGCCGCCTAATGGCGGCCCACCCTTTTGTTAAGGGTGTGTAAACTTTCCGGCCCGGGCCGAAAATTTTACAAGTTATTTACTTGACAATTTTGGAAAACTGTGGTATAATATCAGTAGAAAGTTAAGAGAGGAGTTCCGTTATGAGAAAGCAACCCGTATGCCCTTATTGTAGTGTTGAGTTAGACAACATTGAAATCAGGTTTCATGGCGAATATATGCCAGAGAATGACCAGTACACAGATACAGTAACCGGAACTTGTCCAAAATGTAAACATAAATATTATTGGAAGGAAGTATTTACTTACAATCATAGTTGGCACTTTGAAGAAGAAATTCCATAATACCAAAATCTTAACTTGACTTTTCCGCTTGTTAGGTGTATACTATAACCGTGATAGGGAAGGACAACCCTCCAAACCAGAAAGGAGCCAATATCATGGCTGAAATTTCCACCACCGTTGCCAACAATAACCTTCGTGCCGATATCATCAAGCAGATTCGGGAATGGGCGGGAAAGACCTTTGAGACCGATGCGCTCATGGTTGCGAACAGCGAGTTCACCATGCCGATGGTCAACGAGAAGGGCGAGGAAATCTTTTGTAACGTCTCCGTGTCTATCCCCAAGGGCGAGCGTGACACGGAAAACCACGGCTACCTCCCCTATGACGGTTACGAGGCCAATAAGGAATACGAGGCCGACCTTGCCAAAAAGGCAGACGCCAAGCGAGTGAAGGCCGAAGCGGACGCAATCAAGGCCAAGGCCAAGAAGCGTGGCCGCAAGGCCAAAGAGGAACCCGCCGAGTAAGGCGGGCTCTTTTTTTGTTAGGGTTGTGTTAAATTTTAGGCCCGGGCCCAATACTTTACCTTTTATTTACTTGACAGATTTTGGATTCTGTGATATACTATATTCAGAAAGTGAAGGGAACACGTAAAAACCAGAAAGGATTCAATTATGAATCGGGTGGAAGAATGGGAAAAAGAACTAATCCACCGCTTTCCTTCCATAGATTGTGATGGAGTACCCGCAACTGCGGAATTTATTGTCGTCTTAGAAGAGATGGGCGGCTTTGATAAAGGAGCTTATCTCCACTATCATCATTTATTATCTGGTGATATTATCATCACATTTCCGGAGTCTAATTGTCAGATAGCGCCCGTCTATAATGTCGATAATTTAGTATCAGGTTTTCGATGTATGTTTTCTACATCATCATATCCGCATTTTAATACAAGGTATATATTACCAACTCCAAAAGCTATGCGAGATTTTTTATCAACTAATTGGTCAGAACTATTCCCGCAAGAGGCCAAAGGAAAAGGAGAATAATATTATGAATCGGGCAAAAGAGTGGGAAGAAGAGTTAACCCGCCGCTTCCCTTCCGTAGATTGTAATGGACTTCCTGCAACAGCAGAATTTATCGCTATCTTAGAAGAGAGGGAAGGATTTAATAAAGGAGCCTATCTTCATTATGATTCGCTAACTCATGATATTAACATTATCTGCCCTGATTGTTGCCAAATAACGCCTGTATATGTTGGTAATCAATTAACAAGTTTTCAACGTATGTTTTTTTTAACCTCACGCTTATTTGGTATAATGAAAATAGAACCAACCTCAACGGCTATACGAGATTTTTTGTCCACTCAATGGTTAAAACTATTCCCAAAGGAGAGCATGTTATGACAGCAGAAGAAAAGTGGCAGTCAATCCTTGAATCTCGATGGCCACATGACACAGTGCTAGTAGATAGAATTTTTATGGCACTGTTTATCGCCGTTCTGGAAGAAGCAAATGGGTTTGAATGTGGCGCTTATATAGAAAAAGAAAAATGTGACGGTATTAACCAAATTGTTGTAATTTTCCCATCGGGTGAACAAATCAGACGACACCACGATGCTGACCCCTTTGCTCCGCCGTTATTGGAGTATTTAACTATTCAGGGAGCAACAAAAGTGAAAATTTTCCCTTCGAATAAAAATATACGACGCTTTTTAGAAGTATACTGGACTGAACTATTCCCATTCTCAAAGGAGACTACATAATGGATTGGTCAGAACTAATTAAACAACATGTGCCTGAAATTGATGGCCGCACTTGCTTCTATGCTTCGGAATTAGCACAAGCACTTGAAAATCTTGGGGCCTTTGATTTAGGAACCATAATAGTTTACAATACTTACGCCCTTATGTTCGAGCTTTCATCTCGTACTTTTATCCATATTTATTGCGGTCTACTACATCCTTATCAGCCATATCACTTTTCTCATAATGGTGTAACAGCCTACGACCGAACTTTAACTGAAATCCTTAAATTAATTGAACTTAATTGGTCAGACATTTTTAATGTTAAGAAGTCGTAAATAATTGCGGCCGGGCCTATTAGTTTACTTTCTTTTTACTTGACATTTTGCCGCAGTTCTGGTATACTATAACCATGAAAGGAGCGTAAATATGAAAAATCAATTTGATGAGTGGATGGAACTTTTGACAGTTCAGTTTCCCAACCAAGAAAGAGAACACTTAACATGTTTTGCGTTTCTGTGCTGTCACCTTGAACTTGCGGGAACATTTGATAACGGCGCAACCATTATTCATGACACAGACGAAGATGAAGAAAAACCACTTATTAAATTTCCTTTTGGTGGCTTTATTGATGCGTTTTTGCGACCCGATAAAACAATTGGCTATCTAACGTATGCTATGCCTTGGGATTTGGATATGATACCAGCGCATATCTCCCATACATTTGATTTATCTACCTTATTATCATTATTAGAAGAATATGGCTATACCAATGAAAATGAGGATGAATCATGACTAACTTAGAAATGTTCCGCAACAAAAATCCCCATGCCCTACCTGAATATTGCGATTTCGCCGCAACATTATACACTATTTTGTTGCGGTACGATGCCTTTGAAAATGGCGTACAAATAGAAAACATTCATACATCTTTCCGTTTTCTTTTTCCAAATGGACAAATAGAAATTGCCAGTAAAATAATACCTGGTGGAATGGAACCAGTAACTTGTTATGTTTGCCATATAAATGGGTCTTCTCAGGAATTTTTCTTTTTTGGTTATAGCCAACTTAGTTCGTGGCTACAAAACAATTGGGACAACTTAATTAATGGTGTTAAAAAATGACTGATATAGAATTATTTTTCAAAAACAAAAATCCCAACGCTTTTCCTGAGTATTGCGATTTTGCCGCAAAATTATATAAAGTTTTGTTAGAGCAGGACGCCTTTGAGAATGGAGTTCACATAGAAAATTTGTATAATACTTTTTCATTTTTATTTCCAAAAGGAGAAATAATGATTGGAAACATATCACCGTATCCTGGCGCGGCGGAAAAACCTACTTGTTATTTTGCTTTTAAAAGTGGAGAACGTTATGGTATAACTTATTTTGATATTATCCAACTTTCTTCTTGGCTACAAGACAATTGGGATTACTTAATTGATGGTGGTAAAGATGAGTGATATAGAATTTTTTCAGACAAAAAATCCCCATGCCCCTGTGGAATATTGTGATGCCGCCGTGAAGTTATATCATATCTTACTGCGGTTAGACGCATTTGAAAATAATGTTCAGATAGAAAAATATTATGAGTCTTTTATTTTTATATTCCCGAATGGTCAAATAACAATTAGAGCATTAATGACTCCTGCACATGTTTTTCGCCCGCATTATATTGCTTATATAAAAGATAGAACCATGAGCAACTTTTTTGATGGAGTTGTTCATATTGCTCTTTGGTTAAAGAAAAATTGGGACGACTTAGTTAAGGATGCGTAAACTAAGCGGCCCGGACACCTTAGTTTACATAAGTTTAACTTGATTTTTGCCGCGTTATATGATATACTTTATACATCAAATGAGGGGAGAAAAAAAGCCAAAATGAAATTTGCCATTTATCACGCCTCTGATGATTATGAGCATGGAACCAAATCTTTTACCACCATTGACCAGCTTATAAACTTTATGGAACGGCAAGAGCATGGTTTAATCATTGATGATAACCCTCTTTACAATGAACAGCCAAGTAAGGAATTTAAGATAACCCAAGAAATGACTGAATGTAAATATACCATCACCATTTACGACGATTATATAGAATAAGAAATGAGGGGAGAGCAACCTATGAAAATCACCTTTGATGAAATGATGTACATTACCCGCAAGAAAAAGCGCAATCTCTTTGAAAAATATTGCGCAACTTGGAAACTAATAAAGCGCAATGATAACGAATATGTTATTTCCGGGTATGTTCGTTGGTGGTATTATATCATTGCATTTCTCCCTGCTTGTTTCCTTGCTTTCATTGTCGGAGGTCTTAGTCATTTTGAAAAACCAGAACGAGAATTTTTTTGTCATAACTGTGTTGGATGGATAACTGACCCGGCGGATAGTATGTATAATCGTATGCGTGAAATATATGAAAAGAAGGCATAAGCCTTCTTTTTTTTTAAATGAATGTAAATTAAACAGCCCGGGCGGTTTATTTAACAAAACAATAACAAACAAAATGGCGGTCACTTGACCGCCATTGTCATACCCCGCTCAACACAATACTGAATAACTTTATCGGCGGGAAACTTCTTCATCATTGCGTCTAAGGTCATAGGGTTATCAGTTTCTTCATAATATATATTTCTCGTCAAATACGGCACGTTATCTCCTAAACGTTCATAATCTCCAAGATTACCCGCCTGCGGACTCAAATACCAATGTCTCCAACGTTTCCATAATACCACATCGGGACACGTTTCAATCTCTTTGAAACCTTGCCAGCGTTGTTCCGTAGGCGCGGGAACCGCAGTTTCATCAAGCAAGACAGGAACCTTAAAGCGCCACAGCCGATTCAAGTCCAGGCAATAATCAATATGCTTCCAATAAAACTTCATCATTTGTTCCTCCAATCGTCGATAAGCATTACCACGATTGCAACTAATGGAATCCCCGCAAGAACCGCCATAAAAGCATAGGCGAAAGGGTGACCCACTTCAAGACCCCAAGCTAATGCGAAAATCATTTCTCTCTATTCTCCCACATATTCGTCATTGCTTCAATCACAGCTTCTTCCATCGGCTTATCTCGATGTGTGTCTATATAAGTTTCAACATACGCCGCTTCATACGGAGAACGAATCATCCCTATAATAGCCTGCTTCTGGATGTGATAAAACTTGTGCCGCAAATAGCACAATTCCGCTTCCGCTTCCTTAATCCGTTCAGACATATCCGCCAGATAATCCATCATACTCTATGCTCCTTTCACTTTCTGGATATAGTATACCACCAATGCGGTCAAGTGTCAAGTTAAGAATTGGAAAACAAAACGGCCCGGGCCCTTTCTTTAACACCCGCTTAACATCCGTTAGTTATCTCTAATCCTTATTATACCATAATAATTATCTTCCTTAGTTAGTCCCCTCTAACCGAAGCTTCTCCTCCATTCTCCCCTACATTATACCACTTCGTCAAGGGGTTGTCAAGTTAAATTTGTGTTAACAGTTAGTTATGACTAACGAAATATTATACCGTTAGGCATTTTCGCGCAGGCCAACACCATCGCGTAGGGTATACCCCGGGCCCCGTATAATGCCGTAGGAGCTGGGAGCTGGACATTTGACAGGAGCTGGGTTTTGTGGTATAATATAGGTATATGGTGGGGAGCTGGACCGCAGCATACGGCTCGGCCCCGATGGAGCTGGAATACCACTCGCAGTGTAGGAGCTGGGCCGCAGATATAAAAAAAAGGAGCTGGAATATTTCTATTCCAGCTCTACTTCTATCTCTTCCAAGGCTGCGTGGGCTTCTGCGAGGGCTAAGAAATCCTTGTCCGGTTCGCCGCCACTCGTCAAAGCGCCAGTAATAAAATAACATTGCTGTGCCTTGCCGTCAATCCATTTTTTCTGTTGACGAATCTCATACCCATAGTCAGGCAGTATTTTAGACAACTTATTCCAGCTCATCTTTTGCCCGTGTTTACCTGTATAATCCGTAGCATCCATAAGTTCCGCAAGTTCGCGGCACTCAGAGACTGGCACCCACCGATTCTTATATTTTTCTGGCACTTCATAGGTAAACGCTTTAAGATAACAGCGATGCGGGAAAACCTGGCGGTCAGCCTGTATGCGCATTTCTTCGTTCAACGTATTGATAATTGTCCACTGAAAGCGCGCATCATAGAGGTTTTGACCGCGGCCAAAAGCTGCGGTTACGATAACAAAATTATATTCCGGAGGTATCATACCGTTTTCATTGTAATAAACTGCTACCTTACGTTGTTCTTCGGTCATAGGATATTTGGTATTCGACAATGAATGAAGCTCGATAGGGTGGCAACCTGGTACATTGCGGCAAGCTTCACTTAGTTTTATGTTGGTGGATAGGGAATTACTATAACACCAATATGCCGTACCGCTGTCGAAATCTAGGGTCTGGATTAGCTTAAAGATGTCGTGAAATAAAACCGCTTCTCCTAGCCGCAAACTGGCGCTTAACTTACCTTCATAGACTGAGGTAAATAGGGATTCGTAGTATTGCTGTGACCTTGCGGGAGTGCCGCTTAGTCCAATACACATAACACGGTTTTCTTGTATAAGTTTCTCCCAGAAATCTAGGAAAATTAGTGGCATATATTCTGTTTTAGAAGAGAATTGCATGATAATTGCGAGGATTTGTTGGGCTGAAATATCGGGACGATTGAAATCTTCGCGACGGGCTCGCGCAAAAGCTGAGGCCGCGAAACCAAAAATACTATCACATTCATCCCAACATATACAGTCTATTTCGTTTATAAAACCTACTGCGTTCTTTATATACTTCATGCCTAGCGATTGGTAGCACATAACTCCGATTTTATTGGTCTCAGGGTTCCAGGAGCTGCCAGGCAGCCATAGCATATCCCCATCCATACATATATCTCCATACTCCTTTAAGATACTATCTTTAAGGGCAGTAGTGTCTACAAGATAAAGTATGCGATTAAGTTTTCCGTCGCGGGAAAACTGTTGTAAATTCTTAACCGCCCAATAGGTTTTACCTGTGCGGATGCCGCAATCCAATATGTTAAATGTACCGCGGCGAAAATGTAATTTTTCTTGCGCAGCCAAATCTGTTACTGTCTCCATTAGATTCCTCCTTGGGATTCCTCCCACCTACAAGTGGGTTTAACTAGATTTTTAACTGTCTTTTTTTTCTCAAAAATCATCAAAAAAATCTTCTCGCTTTTTTTCAAACATAGCCCCCCCCCCCTATATATGTAGTAAAAAAATCTAGTTAAAAATTTAATATATTAAAAAATACTATATTAAAAAAATTAACTACGAGCGAGCGCAGCGAGCGAGTAGTTAATTTTTTTAACGGGCCGCGCCAGCGGCCCGGCTTAGCCGTTCCTTTTCCATTGTCTTTATTATATCAGAGATTACACAAAAAGTCAATTCCTCGAAAGGAGCTGGAACTTCTACATGTTGTTTTTCATTTTTAATTTTGGTAGAAGAAAAGATATAGAAGATTTCTGTCATAGGTATATAGACAGTGAAAATCTTCTACATTTCTTGCTATTTGTATAAAAAAAGTGGAATTTCAATTTCATTTTCAATGCCTATAACCTATCCCCAATTTCATTTTCATACGCCTATAACTTACCCCCGTTTGTTACGTTAAACAAATATCCCATAAGGTATGGTGTGATGATTGATGGGATAAAAGTTGAATTTCAAAGTGATGTTGAGTACTTGATTTTGGTAAGTTAGTGATTGCCAGTCCCATCAAAGCAACCCCATGTCCTTCGCCCGTCCTCCCTAAACCAGCCCCGACCGCATATGTAAACGCCGCACCCAACCCCGACTTTTCTCTTTTTAATAGTGTCTCCCGTTCCTAAGGTATTCCAGAGTTCTTCTCTTTGTTCTCTGTATTTGACTTTTTTCTCTCCTTCTGGTATAATTAAGGTAGAAAAGGAGAGGATAGGGTATATGGAAGTTTTGGATTTTATAAATCGAGAAAAAAATTGGGAGGAAATACTTGCGGCTGAACCTTACTCGTTGAGGTTTGACCATGACGGAGACTACATTTTGTTGAAGTATATCTTGGCGGTTTCGGATATGTCGAACCCTATTGTACAGGAGTGCCGCGGCATTATTGTACGAAAGGACGATAACGGTAAGTACGTATGCGTTTGTCGAGCAATGGATAAATTCTTCAATTGGGGAGAATCCAATGCTCACTCCGTAGACTGGGATTCTGCCGCCATACAGGAAAAAATAGATGGTTCCCTAATTAAGGTTTGGTATGATAGGGGAGAGTGGCACATTTCGACTAATGGAGTAATTCGAGCAGATAAGTACGTGTTGGAGTGCGGCAAAACCTTCCAAGACATTTTTCTTTCTCTTAAACAATTTGAGTTTACGCAGTTGGACACCAAGTATACCTATTGGTTTGAGTTGGTATCCCATTATAGGCCCGTTACGATTGAGTATACGGAGGACTGCGTATATTATTTAGGAAAGCGTAACATGGAGACTATGGAGGAAGAATTGCCGTTAGAAGATTATGGCCTTCATCCTAGAACTTTCCGTTTCTCTTCGTTGGAAGAATGTGTTGCGGCTGCTTCTGTGCTCGATAAGTCGCAGGAAGGTTATGTTGTTTGCGACAAAAGGTTTCACCGCATTAAGATAAAGGGTAAGGAATATTTGGAATTGGCCCATATAAGCAACAATAACCTTATAACTTTGCCCTATTTAATTGAACTATGGAGAAGTGAAAAGTTGGATGATTTAGAATCGGCGTTTCCTCGTTTTACGCCTGAAATTACCAAATTTCATTCTATAATTCAGAACTACCTTAGTCTGCTAGATGAAACCTGGTTGCGGCAAAATCCTACCCTGCCTAAGAAAGAGTTTGCGGCAAGTCTTCGAGGAATAGATAAGGTTGTTGCGGCCTACTGCTTCGCTCGCTATGATGGAAAGACCAATTCTGCCATTGAATTTGTGTTTGGATTGCGCGATAGCGTGCTTATACGTGCATTTCAAGATGTATGGCGCCGGGGCTTTTGATTTTCGCTCGGGGTCGGCCACTGCGACCGCTTACGCGGTCGCTGGGCCGCACCCTCGACTCAAATCAAAACGGCGCGGCTCGCTTCGCTCGCTCACCATGATGGAGGTTTTTATGATTATTGTTATTTTAATTGGAGTTATATTGTTGCTTGGAGTATTGGCGCATTTGGCATTTGAAAGATATGAAATTGTACCTATTTTTTGTATGTTGCTAGCAATTTTCCTACTTATTGTCACAATTGGCTTAGCGGTTCGCTGGACCGCAAATCTCGTCCAATATCAAAGCCAGTTGTATATTGCGCAAATGGAACGCTTGACCGCGGATAACATCCACAAAATTGCCACCTTTAATAGTAAAGTTCTTGCGGCTCAACAATTTCATTCTCCCCTATGGCGTCACATATTCTGCTCTGACGCATACTACAATTTTGAATTACTACCCCTACCTACGGAGGATTAAGGTATGAAGAAAATATTGGAATTAAAGGCAATCGCGGCCGGACTGCTTATCGGCATTGGCGGTATAGTATATTTGGCTTGTGAAAATAAGTATGTTGGAGCTCTTTTATTCTGTGTAGCACTATATGGTATATGCTCTCAGAAACTTTTACTCTTTACCGGCAAGGTTGGATATGCGACTTCCCGCAGCGATATTCTTCCATTA
>Ga0326512_10003837_pt1 | contig 10976 bp, 17 predicted proteins | sample 1_2617_0518_D_FD_203652 | JGI IMG/M metagenome (GOLD analysis project Ga0326512, IMG submission 203652) | Bovine rumen microbial communities from UC Davis, California, United States - 1_2617_0518 | ecosystem: Host-associated > Mammals > Digestive system > Stomach > Rumen | place: USA...
TTCCTGAAGCCTGATATTTACAAGTTCAGAAACCCTGCAGCCTGTACTAAACAAGGTTTCAACTATAGCAGCAATCCTTTCATCAACCTGCGCATAATTTCTGATCTTCTCGACCTCCATTTCTGTAAACGCCTTCCTGCTGGTTTTATGGCACTTGATATGAGGTATCCTGAGCATTATATTTTTAGGTAAAATTTCCTCTTTGACTGCCCAGCAGAAGAACGCTGAAATATTTCTTCTCTCGTTATCTCTTGTCACATCACTCACATTGTCTCTAATCTGCCTTATTGCCAGGTACTTACGAATATCATCAGTCGTCCAGTCATGTACTGGCTTTGTAACCTCTGAACAAACATGTTTCATTGTTTTGAGGTAAAAATCTAAAGTCCGATCAGAACATCCTTCGACTTTTTTGCAAAGGATAAACTTTTTCAATAACTGCTCATTAACATCTCCCTCATAAGGAATAAGTGATGTCTGTATTTTGCTGATATCGTATTCAGTTAAAGCAATATCCAATATGTTTTTAATATCACTCACCTGGTCTATAGAAAATCTCTCGGTCTTCAAGACCAGCCCACACACTGCATCTTTCAGTTCTTCTTTTTCTGACATCCCCTATGTAAACACCCCTCTCCTCCTTGGTGTTCCAAATACATCCAACATTCTCGGCAATCCTTCAGTCAGCGCGTCATGGTGTATTACAACTGCATCGATACCTAGCAGTGATAATTGCACATAGCACATGTGACAACATCTTAAGTCAAGATCCTCTGCAGTGACGTTCATCATCTTCTGATAGTTCTTTCCTTCCTGGTGAAGTCTCTCGGCCATAGCAATGATCATGCCGCCACTACCGCAGGAAGGCTCATTCATAATGACCTTGTCGCTATAGTTTACAAGTGCCGCTGTAGCTTTACTCAGATGCCAAGGTGTAAAAAACTGCCCCGTCTGTTTAGAGCCACCAAGGTTCATATATATCTCTCCGAGGTGATCCTTTATCTCATCCTCAAGCATTACAGTAAGAATGCTGTTCATATATGCAAACCTCTCTATGTCCTTTTCCCATTTCTTGGCAAGTGCTAAATATCTTCTTTCCCTTTCCTGCCATACTTTGTCATGGAATAAAGAGCTTGCGTTCACTGTTGCAAGAGCTATCGTCTCGATCCAGTCTGAAAAGATCTGCTGGGGAGAGTAGCTCCCTGCCATGTCGTTTATTATCTTTTCTATTTTTTCCACTTATGCGTCTTTGATGCCTCTTTCATTTTTTCCAAAAACCGCTGCCATATTCTGGATCTGTCGGAGCTTGTCCGCCCTTGGATTTATAAGACCCATCTCCCATCTGACAACGGTATTTCTTGCTACTCCCAAGCTATCTGCAAGGGCTTTCTGAGAAATTCCCATCTGTTTTCTGTATTGTTTTATTTCTGCTGATAAATCCATTTGTTTCTCCTAGGCTTCGTAATTTGTAAAAGAGCTACCTACAAGATTTTTATATATACACTTCTCTGTCAACGACAGAGAAGTGTATATATGCTACTCTTAGAGTAGCGGCGTACCGCGATTTCATGCATTTCCTGCTGTCATTGCTTGTTATTTTTTAATATTTTTATTCTTTGGTAATATCCAGTTTTTTCATTTTTGATATGCTAATAATATTATTTAGAGCTTCGTTGTGTAGCATTTATTAGCAAAAAAAATTTCATTAGAAAATACCTGCTCAATATTGGAATTAAGAGCCTTTGCTATTTGTGTTGCTATTTTAAGAGTCGGATTACGGTGTCCTGTCTCAATCAGCCCATAATAACTTCTTTGTATTCCTGAAGCATCGGCTACTTCCTGTTGAGTCATGCCTAAAGACTTTCTAGTTTGTAGAAGTGCTGTCCGAGCCATTTTAACCTCCTTTGTTTTTGCTTCATTGTGTAGCATATTTTCATACTACCTCAATTGCTACATATTGTCAACATAGATGCTACATTTTGCGTCGTAGCATCTTATTTTATTGTTTTGCTACATTTTGTAGAGTATTATAGAAATGTAGGAGGCGTGTATGATTGGAGCAACAATAATAGATTTACGTAAGAATAAGAATTTATCTCAAGCTGAACTAGCTCAAGCTCTTGGAATTAGCCGTTCTGCGCTTTCACTTTATGAAATCAATAAAAGAGAACCTGACTATAATATATTGTGTAACATTGCTAAGTATTTTGGAGTAAGTACTGACTATCTTTTAGGACTTGAAGACACGGCTCAATCCATTCCTCAATCTTCGGATCCGGATGAAAGCCTGGCAAAATTTATGTCTGACTACGATAGATTAAATGATAACGGGAAGGCGTATATTAAAGATCAGATGGGATATGCGTTGTCTAAGGAGATTTTTACCGAAAAGGATACTGATGAAAGAAAGAAGGCGTAGATTTAGAGCCGTCAAGTGATTTGACTTTTATCTAAAATCTGATATAATTCAATCAGACAAGAAATGATATTACTGCTCACTGCGAGCAAAACGAAAAGACCAAGAGTTGCAGCTCTTGGTCTTTTCTATTCCGTTTGGTCGAGGTGGCTTATTCCTCAGGCTTGTTGCCTTTACTGTTTCTGTCAAGCCATTTGCAAATGTAGTGACAAGCTACACCTGCCGCAACAGAAACTAAAAATGATATTACCAGGCTCACTGCGTCACCTCCTCTCTGTGCCTGTATTGGAGGTGGCAACCTTTGTATTATATTCGATGCAACATTGTTTTGCAAGAACTACATAAAAGATCAGATGGAGTATGCTCTATCAAAGGAGATTTTTACCGAAAAGGATACTGATGAAAGAAAGAAGGCGTAGATTTAGAGCCGTCAAGTGATTTGACTTTTGCCCGTATCCAAAGCAAATGAAACCCCCGGAAGGTAATCTTCCGGGGTTTATTTTATTGTCGATTTTTATTTTCAATATACTGGTTGTATAGCTCCCTGAGCTCTGACTCAGATACATCATCAATAATACTTGATACTTCTTCAAAGGACATATTCTTTGCAAATAATTTAAATGCATATTTTCTCGATGTTTCAAAAATTGCCTTATCAGCAGCCTCTTTATTATATTTCTCCATCAATTCACACATACGGCATCACTTCTTTTATAGCATTTTTCTTTTCTGCTGGAATAAAAAGAAAGTCACACGCTTCGTCGAATGTCATATTTCTTTTTTTGATAAGTATTCCAATTGTCCTTGCTTTTTCTTCCAATACAGCCTTATCAGCAGCCTCTTTATTATATTTCTCCATCAATTCACACATACTTGTCGCACCTCCCTCTGTTGTTTTGATCTCTGTTACTCTTCCGGATAACTTCGGGAATTTTGGGTTATTTACTTCTTTTTGTGTAAAACACTCCATGAGCTCTGCTATCTCGGTCTTGTCATTTACCTGGGCATTTACAAAGATCTCATGAAGGCCGTCGTCAATTACGTCTCCGGTCTCTTCTATGACTTTGTTGATATGATATATCGTCCTGCCTTTGGCAAGGAAGTCATTTTCTGAGATATATACTACATAAACATCTTTAACATTTTCAAACCTGTCTCCGGTATTGGAGTCCTTTACCGTAATGCTTGATGCATTAAAACGTACACGTCTCAAGTGGTCGTCATTATCAGCTCTTTGAACTTCGATGTTTACCAGCACCCCATTTCCAAGGATGCAAAGAGCATCCAGTCTTACCGATCTGCCATAAATATTTCTGACGTCACTCTGCACAATTGAGTCTTTAACTATAAGTTCGTTGTCCTGCAGAATAACTCTGAGGATCTCCTGACATACTTCTATATCCTGAGCCAATAACTCAAAGAATATATCATCGATAGGTCTGAAATCCTTTATTCGTTCTATTTTTTCCTGCGCTGTTAGTTCCATGTATTACCTTCTGATTGTTCTGTTTTTTATAGTATACCACAAATGATACTCGTAGGGTATCGCAGATATTTTCTTTATTTTATCGCGTTCGATTGATTTTTTGATACCTTTAAGGTATCTTTTTTAAAATAAGTAACCCGTCTGCCAGCAACAGACGGGTGCAAGATTTTGACCGTTTTGCAACAGCCGTATTCAATTATCTTGATTATACGGTTTTATTTTATGATAATCAAGGAGATTTACAAGATTTATGAAAATAGCATTATACGCCCGAGTATCTACCGGATACCAGGTCGATAAGGACTCACTCCCCTTCCAGCAGAAGGAAATGAAGGCATATTGCGAGCATATCCTTCACAGGACTGACTTTGAATTATATGAGGATGCCGGAAGATCCGGAAAGAACACTGACCGTCCTGCCTTCCAGAGAATGATGCAGGACATCCGGGACGGCGAGATCTCTCATGTCGTAGTATATAAGATTGACAGGATATCAAGAAACCTCGTGGACTTCTCGCTCATGTACGATGAGTTTAAGAAATACCGCGTAGTTTTCATCTCGCTCAATGAGCAGTTTGATACTTCCACAGCTCTCGGCGAGGCTGTCTTGAAGATCATTCTGGTATTTGCAGAGCTTGAGAGAAAGATGACTTCCGAGCGAGTCAAGGCCGTCATGATAGGCAGGGCTACATCTGGAAAATGGAATGGCGCAAGGATGCCCTACGGATGGAGATGGAATGATGAAACCGGAATGCCGGAACATGATCCTGCAGAGTCAAAGGCTGCCAACCTGATCTACTCCATGTATGCCGAGACAAAATCCACTACCCAGGTCATGAGATACCTCAATGAGAACGGCATACCTACAAAACGAGGCGGCCGATGGACTACAAAAACCCTCTGCGATTATCTCAAAAATCCAATGAACCGGGGAGACTACCGCTATAATTACAGAGAGGCCGCTCATGGAACCAGGAAGCCTGATGAAGAGGTCATATACACGAGCGGGGTCTTTGAGCCGCTGGTGCCTGTGGATCTATGGGATGAGGTCAATGCCATAATAGACCTCCATGCCGAAATGAATAACTCCAAAAACAGGCAGCATATAAGCAGGTATGACCATCTCTTTGCCACTCTCCTGCGATGCGGCTGCGGGGCAGGTATTCACATCCTCAAGTTTGACAAACCAAGAGCTAACGGGCTCCGTCCCACTTTATACAGATGTGCCGAGCTCGTACATACACAATGCAAGCGCGGTGCCAGCTCCGATGTATGGCTTGCCCCTTTCGTTTTCAATTTCATATACAGGGTCATACTCATGGACAGCTTTTCTTTCGAGGATGTCGAAGGACTGAGAGTTATGCTCCTGGACGCTCCTGAGTTCAAAGATTATGATATTGCAGATGAGAGCCTTATCGTACTTTTGGATATTGCCCAGAATAGCGCGACCAATATCTTCATGCTCGGAAATAAGAAAGCGCCTAAGAGTAAAAAGACATCAAAGTATCATGACGACATAGAGAAATGCAAGAGAGCCCTTCAGAGGCTCGATAAGGCGTATTTGTATGATGACTCTGTATATTCCGAGGCTGAGTACACTAAAATGCGCTCAGAGCTCACAGAGAGGCTCACAGACCTAAAAAATAAGGCCGCATCAGAGTCAAAAAGTATTGTACTTAATCCTGCTCCGGAAATACCAAAGGCAACTCTCATGGCTCTCATCTCATCTGCAGATGAAAACGGCCATATAGACTTTGCCTCACTTGCATCTACTTGTAAGATCAAGGAGCTGCATGAGCTGCTTAAGTCCATGATAGATAAAATTGTTGTTGATAATAAAAGGGTAACTGAAATAAAATTCCTGAACGGAATTGATGTGCTCTTTTCATAAAAATATATTAGGCGACAGGTCATTAAAACCTGCCGCCTTTTTTGAAAGGTGTTATAAAATGGGCGTTTTCAGTATCTCGGTTTAGGTATGCATCTGACAACCAAATGTATGCAAAGCCGCGAAAAGTGGACGACCTAATCTTTTGGATTTTTGTCTGACAATCTCTTTCATTTTTGCCATGAAATAATACTGTCTTTCCGGCTCCTGTGTAGGCTCTGGACCATTAATATCTATAGAATCAATATGTGCTGCCATTTCCTCTAAATAATTGCTCATTGTAAAACCTTTCATGTATAACTATAATACGCTCAACCATACAATTATACATGAAATTCAGATTGTGACAAGAGCTTTTATTGTGTTCTTCCCTACCAGTCCGTCTACAGTAAGTCCATTCTTCTTCTGGAAGTCCATCACTGCCCTCAAGGTCTTCTCTCCGAAAATCCCGTCCATTTCAAGGAAGTATCCCCTGAGGTTGAGATTAATCTGCAGCCACTTCACATCTTCACCTTTGCAGCCCTTTTTCAAAGTCCTGGTAATCTGCAGAGCTCCGACATCATCGTACTTTGTGAGGTTGTATCTCTCAATGAGTTTGATAACGCTGTTTACTTCAGTTGATGAAGTCATGTATCCTGAAGCCTTGATTTGCTGCATCTGCGTCTTGTAATTTGCCTCTACCTTTACTCTTTCGTAGAGTTTTGTATTCAGGAGCTCGTAATAATTAAAGACGCACTGCTCCATAGAGTCATAAGATCTGAATGCTGCTTTGATGACTGTATGACTGCCCACTGTATACTCTTCCTTCGTTTTGGACGTGAAAAACTTCCCGCTCCAGTACTTTGTAGCGGTCTTCCCGGTGCCTACTTTCTGACCAAGGTATGAATGATATTTGCAGCTTCCTGCAGTGCCATAAGCTGACTCTACGCAGGCCATACCGATGCATACTGACGGTCTTACTTTGCCTATAGTCTTGAATGCTTTTTGGGCACATGGAGCTATCTGCTCAATAAATGATTTTATCTGCTTTTCTGTAGCCATAGGCTCACTCTTTCTTTATCTGGTCGATGGCCTGCATGACCTTATCGTAGCCGCAGGTCGTTGACAGGAACGAAAGATATGCCAGGGCTATGATCTCAACGATATACTTGGCGTCAATTGTGGCGTCAAAGTATATTGCTGACAGGATCTTGAAGGTTATTGCAAGAATAACAGATGATGCTGCAGCAATGATATTGCTGGTATGAGCTACACCCATGTTATCCATGACCTTTTTTATTGAAAGTGTTGTCAGTTCTGAAAGTACTGTAATAATGAATAATTCCTGTAAGATAGTCATCAGATCACCTCCATATACGGAAGCTGTCGCCAATCCTTTGTGAGAATATCAGCTCTGGCTTTATCATAATTATCCCAGCACCACTCATGAGCTCTTTTTTCAGGAAGATGCTCCATGAACACCTGCCTCTCATAGTCCCACTGGATGAAATGTTTTTTGTCGTTCCACGCTTCTCTCGTAACCTTGATGCGAGGATCCTTTTTCATTTCAGGTTCAAAATAGTCAAAGGTGAAATGCATGCTTTCTCCTTTCAGTATTTCTTCCTGTTCCTTGCAAAGAACCTGTTGAGGTCATTTTTGGCATCTTTTAAGTTGTCCGAAATAGGTTTTTGTTCGGTCTCGCAGTAATGTACCTCAAAATCTATGAGTGCAAGTACCGACGTTATCAATACTTCGTTTGTATTGTCCTGCTCGCGAAATCTGTCATTACCCATCAAAAGGGACTGTTTCATGTCCTTGACCTCATGCTCAAGATCTCCGACTCTCGCCTCAAGATCTGTGTGAGGCTTTCCAAGAAACTTCTTAAGCGTATACAACATAACGCAGATGCTTCCAAAAGATATGATCATCTGCATGCTTGATAGAATGGTCTGCATCATTCACCGCCTCACTTTCTTGATTCAAGTTCCTTAATCAGCTCAGCAGAGCTCTTGACGAGCTGAAAAGACTTGCTGTTTTCCAACTCGTCAATCTGCTTGTATTGGAGGTTTTCTAAAAAGAGAGCATCCACAGTCTCGGCCAGTTTCATGATTATTTCCACATATAAACTTTCAAGTTCCCCAATACCCATACGTCTCTCCTTTTTTTTCTTATGAATATGGCTCTCCTACGATCTCCTCGTATCTCTCAGGAGTGATCTTTCCGATAACTACATCGAGCTTGAGGAGCCTCTTGACCTCATCTCTGTACTTTTCCGGACAGTCAGCCCATACCTGAGTTCCTGCTTCAAGTCTGTTTCTCCATATTTTTGCCATAATAGTCCCCTCCTTATTCCTTTGAAAGATCACACAAAGCATCCTCGATCTCTGCGAGTCTCATATCGATTTCAGGTGTCTCTATGAATGTGAACCAGTATCTTCCGTCAACTGATGCACACTCAACAAACTCAGCATTTCTGACTATCCTCTCTCCCTGCTCGCTTGTGATCCTTACAAGTGCAAGCTCTTCCGGAATTTCCGGCTTTGTGTCTGTGATATAGCAGTCACTGCTCTTGTCAACATCTATCTCTGTACCGTCTAAAAATTTAATTACTGCTTTTTCCATCTTGGCTCCTTTCCAAAAAGGTCTTTATATAGATTCTTCATGTTCCGTATCTGTTTCTTTGACATGATTCTGGAGTAGTCTCCCATCCAGGACTTGTAGGACTGCTCTATGTCCTCATAGGGCATCTCGCCCTTGTCAAGAAGCCGCTTGTATGCCTTGATGCGTCTTCTCTGTCTTGTTGCTGACTTTGGGTTTATCCGTCTGATAACCTTGCCGCTCTCTGTGAGCGTATATTTGACCTGTAAGTACTTGAAAGTTGATGACAGCTTTACAATCCGCGTCTTTCTCATATTTATGAATAGTCCTAACCGTTCTGCCTCTGATATGATTCCGTCCATGATGGAACGGAGCTCTTTCTTGTCATAGTGAACTATATAAATATCATCCATATATCTGCCGTAACGCCTGCACCCTCTGACAATCTTCGCATAATTGTCGAGTCTTGTCGGAAAGAACACTCCAATGTCCTGAGATACCTGGTCTCCTATATCGACAGACTTCGGCATCATCTTCTCACCTGTCAGCAGCTCTTTCGGTATAGTCGTATAGTACTCTATTGAGTTGAATTTTCTTTCTATACAGTGGGCATATTCTTCATCTGACATATAGGACACGTCTATGCAGAAGTTTGACACTATTTCGTCCAGAAGCCACCTGACATCTTCCCTTACTTTAGGATTCACAAGCTCCCTGATCTTGTCGTGCCGGATATTGTCATAAAACTTTGATAAATCTATAAAACCCACATATCCGTCATTTGTCCTATGCTCAATGTAGTAATTATGCAGGTCGCGCTCAAACATATTCCTTGCGAACGTTATGCCCTTGCCCTTCCTGCTGGCGGCATTGTTATGGATGAGATAAGGCGACAGCGATGGTGAAAGCTCTGTATCACATAAAGCATGCCTGACTACCCTGTCGCGCATCCTGCTCCCGTGGATATACCTTGGCTTGCCTCTTTCATGCAGCATGAACTCAGTACCTTTCGAGGTCCTATATTCCTTTGTATCAAGTTCTTCCTTGATCTTAACAAGCTCCGAGAGAAAGTCCGCTTCAAACCTCTGAGGCTCTTCCTTCCATGCACTTCCTTTCATGGATGCCCTGAAAGCATCATACAGTACGTTCAGATCTGTTATCATTTCAACTTATATTTTGTGCTCCTTTCGGTTAAGCCCCGGCTATTGTCTCATCGTAACTCGACACATAGGGCAAGTATGCACACATACTCCGCCATCAGGCGCTGTCATTTAGCCTTTCGGCATGGACTATCTTTCCTTTCGCGATCATACACTGCCTCCTTGAGGACTTATTACATGTATCTCCGAAATCGCGGGACGGACACCGACCCACGTATTGCTCGCACCGTTGTAGTTCGCATTGCCGTTGTTGTTCACATTGGCGAAATACGAACCCGAAACGACGTCACGAAGCCACCAGTTCGCTCGTTCAAAGATAGCCCATTGTTATTATCCAGGCTTTTTATTATCAGGTTTCTTTTTATGATTCGGCTTACTCTTCCACAGCCTGTTATCTGCAGATCTAACACCCTTGTACAATGCGATCTGTTCGTCTATGGATTTTGCAAACCTTTCAAACTTGTTTATGTCAACAGGAAGCGTCCTGATGACATACTGAAGTTCCTGCTTAAGCGCATAGCACCATGAAATAGCCTCATTGATGTGCTTTCTCCTCTCGCATATCTCCATAAACTTTGCCGGAGTCTCAGAAGGATATATGGAATTTCCAATCGTGAACTCTGTCTCTATCCTTCTGAGCATGTCGAGGACCGCATCCTGCTCCTTGTCTATGAACCATTCCTTGAAGCTCCTGCACTTCTCTTCATACCGGCTTACCACGGCATCTACATCTGGCGCGTTCTCGTGCATCTGCCTGTACCTTTCGATACTTTTCTTGTACTTTTCTTCCGAAAAGCCAAAGCCGAGGAGCATGAGATTGGTGACGTCTGTGCGGAGCTTGTAGTAATGGTGTTGAGCCTCAAATTTTGACTCTTTTCTTCTGCTTTTTGGGACTCCCATGTTTTCTCTCTTCCCTCCTCCACCCACAAGGGGTGGAGATTAAAGATGCGCTTACGCTTTGATCGCGAACGCGGGACGGACACCGACCCACGCATTGCTCGCACCGTAGTAGTACGCATTGCCGGTGACGTCCACACTGGCGAAATACGAACCCGAAACGACGTCACGAAGCCACCAGCGCGCTCGGTTTGTGATCTTCGATGGATCAAGAGCAAACAATGGAAACTGGCTCTTATCGATGGTGTAAAGATTCGGGATTGTAGAGCCGTCTGAATGTGGCGTGAAGATATTGCATCCATATACCATGTTCTCATTCATAAGATCCACATCCGAGTCGTACCATGTTCCACCGCTTGGCCTTCCGTTAGTAACCGCGTTAGTGAAATGTTCCCTGTGTGTCAGGATATGAGCTGCTCCGAACGCACTCTTAACTGTGTTCTGACATGTTGCCTTTGCAGTATTGGATGTGCCGTCCTTGTTTGTGCCCGAGTAGAAGCCGCTTCCTACATATCCACCCTCTGTCGTATCTGAGGAGTTCATATACTTGGT
>Ga0326512_10003838_pt1 | contig 10975 bp, 12 predicted proteins | sample 1_2617_0518_D_FD_203652 | JGI IMG/M metagenome (GOLD analysis project Ga0326512, IMG submission 203652) | Bovine rumen microbial communities from UC Davis, California, United States - 1_2617_0518 | ecosystem: Host-associated > Mammals > Digestive system > Stomach > Rumen | place: USA...
TAGTGCCAGTAACACCACCTTCGCTTTTGAAAACTTGCCCTTTAGAGGTGAATTCTTGCAACGATTTTAAATACGTACGCAGTTGCCTGCGGTTGGTGTAATTCGCCTTGATAGATTTCGTAGATAACCTATCAGGCAAAAGCGCTGCAGAAACACCCTTTGACTGAAGACGAGAAATCTTAGCGTTGAAGCTCCTCACCGCTTTATAGATTTCATTTTGTAATTGCTTATTATATCGAATTGCCATATAATACCTTTAAGTTATAAGATAGCTATATAAAATAAGCCCCTAATGCGAGAAGGGGCTTATTTTTAAGGTAAGATTTATTCTTCAACCAACTTGAGGGAAAGCGAAGATTTGCCATCCTTCATCTGTTGCTTGATAACCTCAACAGTAAGAGGTTCGCTCCATTCGGCTGGAGAACCGAAAACGTTAAGAATCTGACGGAGTGTGTTGTAGAGATAGTTAGAAGCAGTAACGTAAGTCTTACCGTCATCACCGAAGATAATCGTGCGATGGCCAGTACGGATTTCACCACTGTCTTTGTCTTCCTTTTCGTATTCTTGATAGAAAACATCCTTGATGTTGATCTTGTTACCGACTACATCGTTGAGTTTGAAATCGCATTCCTTAAGAGCGTTGAATAGTTTGATCTTATCAGCACGAGTTTCTGCCTTAACTGAGCAAAATGCCTTTGGCTGAACATCTTTTTGAGTTGCGATTGCGTTAGTATTTTCCATTTGTATATATTCCTTATTTATAATTGATAGTTGGTTTTGTGATTGGTTATGTAAATTGTTATGTAGTTATTGTGTCATTCCTTTCGCTTTATTTGATATTTTCATTATCAAATTTTTGAGCGTAAATTGCAATAGAGATTGTAAATATTACAACACCACTTGTGGTTATAACAGAGGTGGTGTTGTAAATAAAACAATATCCACAGGGTGTGGATAACCCTGTGGATAATATGATTAGCTTACTAATGTTCCAGTAAAGCTATACCAACTAGACCAACCTGAACCAGTCTTGTTTCTCATAAACATCTTAGCTGGAGTTGCTTGGGGTATGATAATTTGAATATACCTGTCTGAAACACCTGAAGTCTGGATACACATCAATCTGAATGCACTATTCAAACCTGTTGGAATACCTTGCATTGTGCTAGCACTTGCCCCAGATGCACATGAATAATCGCCAATTGTTAAGTCATCTAAATTGCTATTATTAGCTAACTGATAACCACAATCTAGGCCAGCATTTACTTGCCATGGTCCAAATGCACCAACACCATCTGTAACCACGCCATATCGTTCATATTCTCTTGAGTTACCAACATCGCCAGTATTAGCATAAACCAAAGTCTGCTTAATACGACCATATGCGCTTAGTTGGTTTACATATAGTTTGAACGCTGTATTGTGGTAATTAGGAAGATTACTTAAAGTTTCACAAATACCTGCAGATGGACATTCATATGTCCCAAAGTCTGTATAATCATTTAAGTCATCATTTTCTTTAATTGTATAAATACTTGATGCAACAGGTGCCAGATCATAAGAATCAGTTACTAAATTATCAGCAAGATTTCTCTGCGTAGTCGTAGTTTCTTGTTTAACAATACCATGTTCAGAGAAAGCTTGACTTGCTATACCGTCTGATACGAAGTTAATATCTCCACTTAAACCTGTTAGATATAGCAACGGATAAGTATTATAAATACCTTGTGCAACTCTGTCTTGAGGTAATTCAATAAGGTTAATTTCACCTTTGAATCTTTGAATGAATGGAAGATAACTCGCTTTTGGCCCTGTTAAACCATGATGAGGAATCTTGAGAATAGTTGGTTTATGGATACCTTGATTAACAACAACTTCTTCAGCACCACCCTGAATATCGCCAGTAAGAGTAATGATATTTTCTTTGTGTTTGATTTCAGTAACAACAGAGAAGTTATTATAAATGGTTTTTCCATTGAAGATCAAATTGTAATAGTTAGAATATTCTGAAGTATCGCAGTTGTAGAATGTGATAGAAGTATCTGGGTTAATATCAATGGTGGTATTAGTTGCTGTAACATGTGTGATTCCAGCATCGTTTAGTAAACCAATGATTTCCTGTTCTTTGTCTGGAACATAGTCAGGATTTGTGAACTTTGAATAATCAGGAGTTGGCGGCAGATAGAAGGTACAATCAGAGAAGTCTAGTCGTGCGTCTTGCAAGAATGAAGGCAAACAACCAACATGGTCAAGATGGTAATGGGACACGATTGCGTAATCAAACTTGGTATAACCCTTAGCGACCATTTTGTTAACTAACGAATCATAATTTGTAGAAACATAATGTGATGGATCATCATAGAAGTCCACAATAGCAGTTTTAACTTCGTCCATGTATTTGAACTTGATCAAAACCATATCACCATAATAAACAGTAGACAAAGCATCTAGTTCAACAATTGAACGAGTGGCATGTAGTAACACTTTATTATTAATGATATTTTCAAGAGTACCATCTTCGGCCATCTGATCGAGTTTGTTGTTGATTTCTTGTTGCACATCGAGATTGTCGAAGTAGTGCTTTACATACTCTTCTAATTCTTTGACTTGTTTCTGATATTCATCAGTAACTGCGGCATTGTTATTTACAACATTAACTAGGTTATCTTGTAACCATTTCCACAAAGCACATAGTGCTTCGTAATAACTTAGGCTATCATCGAACATCGTAGGAATGATAGCGGAGCAATACCGTACAAATGGCGGTACAGGATGAGAATATTTAATTGTATTATCGTCCATAAATTCCTTTCTAATTTAATTATACTAATAAATAGTCATAAATAGTTTAGCCAAATCGTTAATAATATCACGATCAATCATTATGATATTATCACGATATTGTTGCACCAATTTTTGCGCTGTCGAAAGCGAGCCACTATTACCTTTTACACGCTTCGTGTAATCACTAGTGCCTTCGTTACTGCCACTTGAGCTTGAAGATGAAGCATCTTCGATATCATCAGCAGAGGTAGAAGATGCATAAGAGCCACCGAGAATAGCTTGTTTGTTAATCTGCCCTTGAGGAGTATCAGATTGAACGGACAAGCTTGAAGAGTTACTGTTAGCACTGCCTTCAGATTGCGATTCCATTGTAGTAGTGCCACTATAAGTCTCAGTGAAATCGACATTCACGAGCGGATCGTAAGCGATAGCAGCAGAATAAATCAAAGGAAGTTTCTCCTCCATGATTTCTTGCATTGCAACCTTAGCTCTACGCTTGAATAAGGCAACCGTTTCTACACCGATTTCATCCATATAATAATGGTCGATAATCTTTTGTGCTAAGCGTTGTTTATTCCACGTGCCACGAGCTTCAATCACTGCGATTTCTTCGGCAGAAAGATAATTCGTGAGGTCGTAATCCATAAACCACGAACGTACTTCGTCTTCGCCAACTGTCTCGCAAATTTTACGGAGTTCAATACTATATTTCGCCATCTGTTTCTCCTGTGATATCGTTAGCGATAACATTTTTAATTTGGTCTTCGCCAAAGTAGTCATCGACTACGGTTGATTCAATACGCTTGACCAAGTTGCCAATATCCGAACGCAATTTAACATCAATGGCTTTATCACCTTCAAGACCGTATTTTTCATTGAACTGTTTGGCTGCCAGTTTGCGAGTAGCGTAGAATGACTGCAAGTTCAAATTCACTAATTCGTTATTAGCAGATACCTCTGAACTCACCAAGCGTTCAGCTTTCTCTTCGATGTTATCCACACCCAAGTAGCTAAGCATTTCATTCCATATATCTCGCTTGTAACCTTGAACTTTATCTGCGATATATGGCGCTTGAGTGTTCAAAGTTTTGATTGAATCAGATTCGAACGTACCACGCTTGCCAAAAATAACGGCTGCGTTTTTATCCACCTGTTGGAATGCATTTATCATGGAAAGGCGTTCGTTTTCATCAGTCATGACAATATAAGGTGTAGCTTGCGCTTTAATGTTGATATCAATAATGCGTTGCGCTTCGGCAAGGCGCATGCAGAAAAGCTCAATTGACGGCGCTGTTGGCAACATATCCCATGTGTTAAGCACCAAAATGGCTTCGCTATTGATATCGCTATTAGCTTCAGTTAAACCATTATATACTCTACGTACATCACGATATGAATAACTAAACGCAGTTATTTCAGTCGGCAATCCATAGATGTTGAGATTATTACTACATGTAGCTTTGGTGTTAATAAAGCCATAAGTTTCGTCATGAAGTAACGCAGCAGCACCTGTGTAATAAAGGCATCGCTCAAGATAGCGTGAATCCATAGACTCAGGCAAATTGACCCATTCGAAAATCGAAAGTGCGATTTTCTTGACTCTATCAAGATAATCGAAATAAGTCGCATTGTTGAGTAGCATTGCATCTTCAAGAGCAGTACGCTTTTTCGGCTTTCCCATAGTCTCCTTTCTATACTATATTATTATTTTGCGAATAATCGAGGAACGTTGCAGCATTGTGCCAAAATGTTACACCGTTATCAAACATTTTCTTGATAGCATTCAAGTCAGTCTGAGGAATATCACCTGTAATATTTGCACCTAAAGTTTTAACATAATTCCAGTTAGCACGACCTGTAATATTTGGCACTTTCACTTGATCCGTACGATAACCAAACATACTGAAGTAATCATCTATAGCTTTAGCTTGTTGGTATTTAATACTCATTTTATAGCCAGTGAAGCAGTTGCGACCAATCGAGTAAGTTAAATCGCCAGTCTGAATGCCACGTGTCTGATCTGGTGTAATAGAAGCAGAATAGCCACCCTTGATTTCGTCAAATATAGAAGTAAGAATCTTTCCACCTGCTGCAAGTGTATCGCCAATAAGACCACTGCCACTACTTTGAGCTTCTTTCAACTCTTCATCAGTTACTGTATGTCCCTTTGAAGCCCACCAAGTAGAATTATATTTATCTACAGCTTTAGTTGCTGCATTTATACCATTCTGCGCTCTCCAGTTCAAATAGTAATCTGAATTCCAAGAAATTGTAGGAAGCTCAGGCGCAGTACAAGAAAATTCATAACCAGTAGTAGAATTAGTACCTTTATAAGCACGAGGAATAGCACGAATTTGGCAACCTTGTGAGGACACACCCTTTAAATCAAACCAAGCTTGTGAGGATGCAAAATCCTCCCAGTGATAGACGTTATCGCTACCAGCGTTATTTGACACTAGCAAATAGTTATAAGGATAACAAAGCATTTTATTATTCTTTGGTGTATAACCATTTAAAGTAGTTTGTCTATCCCATTCCCATGAACCTAAAGTTGTAGCACCCATCGAAGTAGGCATTACCCAGTAATCAAAGTTATAGTCATAGGAAGGTGTGCCAGTAGTAAAACCAGCCAAAGTATCACGAGGAGCAAATGCTTTTGGTAAAACATACATTGCGACAATTGAATCGGCTTTGCCTTGATCGTCATAAGCGGCAATAAACCTATTCCAGTTATCAGGATGAGCAGGGTCTAGCAAAACAACCCACGTACCTTGAGGAAGACCGTTATAAATTTTTGTAGTAGGCAAGGTGAAATTTTTAACAAAATCTGAAATTTGTACTGCAATCCAGTAATCTTGATTATCTGCAAGATAAGTTAAATCGCTCGCAGCATTACATGTATATTCACCAACATTTATTCCTTCATCCAAAATATTAGCACCAAAGGCATCATTATTTGTATGCTCACGAGATACGTATGACCTAAATATGTTCAAATCAAACTGCCATGTTTGCCATACGTCAGTCGATATAGTAATCAAAGAAGTATTGTCATTTAGATATTCAATATTGGTAATAAATGCATAAAACCATTTGTTAGAATAAGAGCTATTTTTATACATGCAGTAGTTGTATGAATACAAATCATCGGCGCATGCAGGAAAACGAATTTTGCCATCTTTGCGTTGGTATGTAAAACCACTTACCTCTAATTTTGCAAGGGAATTGAAATAGTTATATTGTGCTGTTGCGTTCGAAAAAGTTAGCTGATTTGCTTGATCCAGCTCAATCGGACATTTGAGTAAAATCAAGTCTGTATTCGGAGCTATCATAATTTTATTATACAACAAAAACCCCCTGTTTAGCACAAGGGGATTTTGCGTGTTTTAGATTAGCTAGCAGCCTGAACCGTAACGCTAATCGTATCAGTGTGAGTAGTCGTACCATCCTGATCCGTAGCCGTAACAGTAATGGTTGCGCTACCTGCTGCAACACCAGTAATCTCAACAGAATTACCAACAACCTTAACAGTTGCATAATTGGTTGCGCTAGATGCAGCACTCAAAGTTGCAGTCGAGTTGATTGGAGTGAGAGTAATAGCAGAAAATGCTTTCTCACCAGCCTTGAGGGTAACAGTGTCTGGATCAGCTTCAACCTTAGTTGCAGGAACATCAGGAACTGCCGTAGCCAAGATGACACCATTTGCGAACAAGCTGTAATTGTACATCTTAACGGTGTTAAGGTAGTATTGCCAGCTGCGATTATTCGGGTTGAACCACATATCAAGAGCCATATCTTGAGTCTTAATCTTGAACCAGCTCTTATCGCAGATGATACCGAGAATGGCAGAACCATCGGTGATGAGGTTGCCCTCGTCATCACGAACATCGAAGTTATCGACAGTGATAACACGACCAATGAAATCAGTCTTGCTCATGTTGAAGGCAGCAGCCAAAACATCGACATCGACAACAGCGAGGATATCGGCACGAATCATCAAGACGATATCTTCAGGAGCGCACCAAGTCGTAACTGGCTTGCCAGCACCACCAACCTTCTTCCAAGCGTTGTAATCGCTCGATGGAAGTTGGAAAAGCGTGTTAAGCTTACGAAGCTCTTTGATGAATGCTTTACCAGTGGTTTCATCCGTTGGTAGAGTGAAGGTCTTGATAGCAGCTTTGTTAGCAGCGTAAGCACCAGTAACAAGGGCTTTGGTATATTGGAACATGCCAATGTAAGCACCGTTGTAAAGGGCATTCACAATACCGTTAATGAAGTTTTCAAGATCAGCCCAAGAGTTGAAAGCTTGACGAATTTTATCACGAGTAATGGTGACTGGATACTGCAAGTCCATATTGACAGTGAGGTACTGAACTTTCACGTCAGCTTCGTATTTCTGCAAAATACCAGCAAAGTCATTGACATCAAACTGCCGACCCTTAACTGGGTTGATGTAGGTCTCTTCACCTGCCCAACCGAGAGGAATGTTATCACCTTCGAGCTGTGCGAGTGGGTTGTTGAAAATACGAGTTTGAGTTGCAACGTAAGCAATCTGCTTCAAGAGACCAAAGAAGCTTTCCTGAACTGCCTGATAGTTAGAACCGAACATCGGAGCGCCAAAATCACCGATAGTGGTGTTGGCATCGACAATCGGAAAATATTGATGATAGATGTTACCGCTATCAACGCTCATCTCACGCATTTTGTTAAGAGCAGTAACAAGACCCTGAGAAGGATTCATGTATTTATTCTCCTTTATTTAATAAATCTGCCATGAGAGTCGAAGGCATCCGCAAGATTTATAGGTTGCGCTTTCCTTTCCTCTTCGTATGCTTTCGGTTCGCTATGCTCCACTGGTATCTGTTTTAGCAGATTACCGTTTGCGAGAATAAGCTTCTCGTTGTGTGCCGTCAGGCGAGCAATTTCGCTGTCTTTGTCCTTCAAAGACTTTTGAGCTTCAGCGTTACCTGAAATCAAAACACCTAGATCGTCTGCAATCAACGCTGAGTTTTCTTTACCCAGTTTCTCTTGCATTGAATCCATTACTTTGCTTAATTCTTCGTCACTCATAATTTTATTATAACACCTTTCTGTTAATGTCTATATCCCCAATGTTTCCATGCGACTACGAAGGGGAATTTGTGTTTTTTGGTAGATGTTGGTGTTGGTGGAGTAGGTGGTGTGACTTGCCATTCAGTGTTACGGAAAATACCTAAGAAATAAGTTAGACCAACTCTATCTCTTGTAACTGGTGCGGATGAGCCATGCCCTTGATTCTGACCAAGACACCAAATACGACCATCACTAGTTACTTCGTAATCTTGATCTGCTATACATATGTGACCAGTTGATGAAAGAACTGAACTACCAATTACAATTACATCACCACGTTTGATATTTTCTTTACCGACCACTGCTTCGAATGGTGGTTGAGAGTTCGCTTGTCTCGAAATATTCCAACAATCTGCCGCCGTACCACCACCAGCTTTAGTTATCAGTGTTAAATCGTATTGCCAGTAGAGAAGTGCAATGTAATCCCAACACTGATTACCATACATTCCATCAACGTTATAGCCATTACCAAGCGTAGCATTGCGAAATTCGTCATACGTTGCATGAGGAACTTCAATGTAACCGTTGTATTGGTGTATAGGTGTGTAATCGTCAGGATAAGCCATTAGTTAAGTATGATAGGAACGCATCCTTTAAGTTTTGTAATAGTATAAGTTGTTGCAGATAAATTATATAGTCTAATATTACCAGTCGTGGCAATTTGGCATTCAAGAACACCAACATCAGTAACAATCACGCCATGTGAAAGATAAGCTGGCTTCAAAACATCAGTGCCAATGGTATATAGCAAATAATCATTCTGAGCTGCTACTTGTACGCTACCTTCAAGGTTAAACTCCACAAACGCAATTTTACCTTTACCGTTAATAGAAATACTGCCATTTGTCCAAATATTAGCAATATCGTTATAATTTATAGTTTCATGAATCGTTGTAAGTAAAGTAGCAAGATTTCCTGACATCTCATTTGCGCCGTTAGTAAGCGTTGTAATTGCATCTTCGGCATCATCCATTCTGCCTTTAAGTAATGTAATATCTTCAGTATTTGCTGAAATATTTGAAGTATTAGTTGAAATCAATCCGTCTTGTGTATCTTCATAATCTTCGAGACCATCAATGGCATTTGCGTTATCGGTTACATTACCCTGAAGAGTTGTAATTGATTGACCCTGTGCGGCAATAGATGATGAATGATTGCTAACCGTTGTGGATAAATTAGATAGAGTTGAATTAGTTGCGTTTATCTCAGATGTAATTACTTTATTTTGCACTGGGTTAGTAGAGACAGCAGATAATACGCTATCAACAGTAATGGTCGCACCACCTGTTGCACTCAAAACTCCGTTTTCATCGATGCTTAGATTTGTACCGACCTTAATTACACCTGCTTCAGTAGTTGATGCAATCGGCACAGATATTTTGCCATCATTTGCGATTTCGATATTTTCGCCAATCTTAACACCACCAAGAGTAGTTGCGCTTGCGATTGGTAAATCGTAATCAGTCGAGTAGGCTTCCTCGACAATTACTTCAGGTTCATCAACATCAATAATGATTTCACTCATCTTCAGTCCTCGCTGGATCAATATCTACTAGTAGTTTGCCCTCAAGTACGGTTTTGACATTAGTACCATAAACGACTTGCAAGCCGTAGATATAGTTTAACGGCATAAGTTCATCAGTATCTTCTTGTGACAAAGTCACTCTATATTTGTTATCTGCAATGCGTTGCATGTCAGATTTTGATTTTACTAATGTTGGTTCGGTATCCATGATAGATTCACGAACCACAAAATAAATTTCATCGAATGAATCGATTGAAGGGATTTCAAAGGTAAAACCAAAGTTATTACCGATAAATAAGTTGAAATTCTTTGTCATTACGCTACCCTTAGTCGCTGACCGACAATAATTAGATTTTTATTTGCGATGTTATTTAAACGTGCAATAGCATCAACAGTAGTACCATACATTTTGGCAATCTTCGTTAGATTATCTCCTGCTTGTACGGTGTAGTATTTTGGAGTCTGATTAGAAGATAGATAGCGATTCACTGCTGCTTGAACGGCATTATAGTCATAACCTGCTGCTTGCAAGCGATAGATGCGATCTGTGCCATTGCCATAATCACCACGTAAGACGGCTTGAATGATTGCATTATCTACAACTGGATGAGATGGAGCTGGAGCTGGAGTTGGTTCGCTTACTTTTTCAACTACACGAACACCATCGCAATATTCACCCCAACCAAAAACTTTTTTCGGAGCTTTGGCTTCTTTACCGTCTTCGTAATATTTGCCATCGGCAGTATGAACTACCACGTGTTCGTATTTTGAAGTGGTATCAACGTAAATTGGTACGGCTACATTGGACGGTAGAGATGATATGTCGTGTAAAGTGCATTTACTGCGTTGCGATTCCATATCGGCTTTGGCACTCGGAAAAGTACCTTTTCCGATTCCAAAACCCTCTCGGCAGTTTTGAAGACAATAGCCTTTACGCTTTCCCATTCTTTTTGGATCGAACGTTTTTACTTGTCGATACATTTTTGCTCTCCTTTCTTAATTGTTTTAACGCTTGCTTTAAAACATTTGGAATTGGCACACCTGCATGCCCTAAGTTTTCGATTATGGAAAGTCCTTCATTGGCTACGAAGTAGTAGATGATTAGAGTTCGGAGTAGTCCGTTGGCATTTGTGAGTTTGTCTATTTGACAACCGAGTGCAACAATGAGTAGGATGGATACCTTCTTGATGATACCCTTGAATCCTTGCTTACTATCGGCTTCGCCTAAAATGAATGCTTTGGCTATACCACTTAGGTAGTCTAATATGATTGCTAGAAGTAATACCTTGAGGGCGATGTCTAAGCCACCAAAAACGAAGATCAGGAATTCGGCAATTACTGCTATGGAGAGATTGATTGATTCCTTCATGGTTATAGTATAACACATTCTTGTTTCGAGATTTATAAGACAAGTGACCCATATTTTTTAATGTCGCACAATATTTATTTTACGACATTAAGATGATGAAAATTTGACAGTGTCTAAATTTGAACAGTGTTCAATTTTCGTTATTTGACTTTTTCGAAAAATGTGTGGGGGGTTTGGGGAAAATA
>Ga0326512_10003839_pt1 | contig 10972 bp, 11 predicted proteins | sample 1_2617_0518_D_FD_203652 | JGI IMG/M metagenome (GOLD analysis project Ga0326512, IMG submission 203652) | Bovine rumen microbial communities from UC Davis, California, United States - 1_2617_0518 | ecosystem: Host-associated > Mammals > Digestive system > Stomach > Rumen | place: USA...
GCAGCCTTGGCAGCGGCAGTTTCCTTGACTTCGGCGACCTTGGCTACGACAGCGTCCTTGACGGCCTCTTTGGCTTCAGCCACCTTGGTCTCGGCGACCTTGGCTGCAGCGGCAGCATTTTCAGCGGCAGCTGCGGGAGCGGGCTTCGGCTTGGGAGCGGGAGGCGTGAAGGTGCAGTGGATGGCGTGAGTGGGACACTCGTTGACGCACATACCGCAAGCCTTGCACTTGTCGGGATCGATATAGGAGAGATTGTTCTCGATGGTAATGGCATCGAACTTGCAGACCTTCTGGCACTTTCCGCAGCCGATACATGCATTCTTGCAGTTCTTCATGGCTACGCCGCCCTTGTCCTTGTTGACACATTCCACCCACACACGGCGGGCATTACCCTGGACGATACGTCCTTTCTTACGGAGTTCGATAACGAGCTTGGGACAAGCCTTCACGCAAGCGCCGCAGGCAACACACTTGTCGGCGTCCACCTCGGGAAGCCCACGCTCCTCGTTGATGTGAATAGCGTCGAACTGGCAGGCTTCGACACAGTCGCCGAGACCGATACATCCGAAGACGCAGCCTGTCTCGCCTGCGAAGGTGGCATTGGCCACAGCGCAGCTCTTGGCTCCGTCGTAAACGGCACGCTTGGGTCGCACGCAGTTGTCGCCGTTACAGCGAACCACAGCGAGTTTGGGTTCGGCGGCACCGGCCTCCATACCCAAAATACCGGCTACCTTGGCCATGACGTCAGCGCCGCCGACGGGGCACATGAGACCGTCGAGGGAAGAAGCCTTGACGCAAGCATCGGCCATACCATGACATCCGGGGAAGCCGCAACCGCCGCAGTTCGCACCGGGCAGCACTTCCTCAACCTGACCCACGCGGGGGTCTTCGTAAACATAGAACTTCTTTGCCACTACATGCAGTACCAAAGCGCCTATGGCTCCAATCACACCAAGTACGATAAGAGCGATCAGAATCAAATTCATAGCGATACTAATGTAAAATATTTAGAAACAGTTGATAATTTAATCTATCTCACAATGGACTCACTCCGCTCCATAGGAAGGCCGTTTGGGCTCGACGCGGAAACTGAATGTGGTCTTCATCTTATCACGGAAGAGCCAGAGCACGAAATAGTAGAGCGCCAGGAAGGCAAGCACAGCCAATGCCGCCGCTCCCTCGCCTATGAACGATGCCGCAGTGAACAGCACCGCCATAGCCAGAACGGTGGGAATGACAAAAGCATAAGCTAGCGCAGACCATGCCATCGAATTGCTACCAACCAGGGTAACCTGGTCACCCGGGTGAAACGTCTGTCCGGCAGCATCGGCGACAATGATTTTCTCGTCTTTGTCGGATGCCATGCAGGCACCCTTCGCATGACAACCGCTACATGCCGAAGTCTGTACAATCATAACCGAGACGTCGCGGCCGTCGGTTCGGACAACCACACCGTCGTGGGTAATTTCTTTGCTCATTCTTGCGTTATAAGATTTTTTTATGGGTGCAAAAATAGTAAAAAAATGTCACATAAGCGTAAAGAAATACAAAAAAAATGCATTTTTATGTTATATAACATATTTTTTAGAACATTTTGGCCCGATATGTGGCAATTTTTGAGTAAATTTGCAGCGATTTTCAGATATAATGATGATTGATTTCAAAACCATCCTATTCACAACGGCGCTTCTGACCGGATGCAGTCCGCAGCGTCCCGCAGCAAACTCTGCTCCGCAGATACGGACGGAGACGGTATTTTCGGCCGACTCGGCTTACCGCAATGCAGCCGCCCAGCTGGACTTCGGTCCGCGAGTGCCCAACACAGCGGCCCACGACTCGTGCGCAGCGTGGCTAGAGACAGAACTGGAGCGCTACGGAGCGCGCGTGAGCGTACAGACCGGTACCGCAAAAGCGTATGACGGTACCGAGCTTCACTACCGGAACATCATGGGCAGCATCCGCCCCGAGGCCACAAACCGTGTGCTTTTAATTGCACACTGGGACTCGCGACACGTGGCCGACAACGATCCCATACGTTCCAAGCGAGCCCAACCCGTACCGGCTGCCAACGATGGCGCGTCAGGTGCCGCCATACTGCTTGAAATAGCGCGTGTATCCACCATAAAGACGCCCCAGACTGGCATCGACCTGCTGCTGGCCGACGCCGAAGACTACGGAGCCCCGGACACATGGACCGGACAGCACCGCGAGGAAGACTGGGCACTGGGGACACAGGCCTGGGCACGCGAAGCAGCGAAGAAAGGCTACAAGGCAGACTACGGCATCCTGCTCGACATGGTGGGAGCGTCCGACGCCACCTTCTTCCGAGAATATTTCTCAGAACGCTATGCGCCCGAAACCGCCGATCTGGTGTGGAGCATTGCCCGGGATCTGGGCTACAGCTCCCTCTTTGTGAACAGCGAGGGTCCGGCCATAACCGACGACCACGTATTCGTGAACCGCATCGCCCACATCCCCACCATCGACATCATCGACACGCGCCAGCAGTACGGACAGACGTTCTACCCCTACTGGCACACGACCGACGACACGCTTGACAAACTCTCGAAAGAGACGCTCGGCAAGGTAGGTCATGTATTAACCACACTCCTTTTTAAATAATAATATATATGACAATCAACGAAATTCAAGATCAGATTATCGACGACTTCAGCGCCTTTGACGACTGGATGGACAAATATCAGATGCTCATCGAACTGGGCAACAACCTCGAACCCTTAGACGAGAAATACAAGGTGCCGCAGAACCTCATCGAGGGCTGCCAGAGCCGTGTGTGGCTTCAGGCAGACTATGAGAACGGACTGATTCACTTCACAGGCGAGAGTGATGCCGTGATTGTGAAGGGTCTGGTGTCGCTGCTCATCCAGGTGCTGAGCGACCACACGCCCGACGAGATACTGAATGCCGACCTGTACTTCATCGATCAGATCGGACTGAGCCAGCACCTCTCCCCCACCCGTTCGAACGGACTGCTGGCGATGGTGAAACAGATGCGGGTTTACGCCCTGGCCTTCAAAGCTAAAGAACAGGCGTAAGTTATGTGGCTCGTCCTGGCTTTTACGTCGGCCCTGCTGCTGGGCTTCTACGACGTCTTCAAGAAGGTGTCGCTGCGTCACAATGCGGTCATCCCGGTGCTATGGCTCAACACAGTCTTCTGTTCGCTCATCTTCCTGCCGCTGGTGGTGATGTCGGGCACGGGCATATTGCCTGAAGACCATCTGCTCTACGTACCGACACCCGATGCGCCGGCCCACGGGTTCATCATACTGAAGTCGGCCCTGGTGCTTGCCTCGTGGATCTGTGCCTACTACGGATTGAAACACCTGCCCATCACCATCGCGTCGCCCATCAATGCGACACGTCCCATCCTGGTGCTGCTGGGCGCTATCTTCGTATTCGGCGAACAGTTGAACGGCTGGCAGTGGGCTGGCGTCATTGTATCCATTCTGGCTTTCTTCCTGCTGGCTGTTGACGGCAAAAAGGAAGGCATCTCGTTCAAACACGATATCTGGGTGTGGCTGGTGATTGCCGGCACGGTGCTGGGCGCGCTCTCGGGCCTGTACGACAAATACCTGATGCAGTACCAGAAGCTGGACAAGATGACCGTACAGTCGTGGTACAACTTCTACCAGGTGGTGATGATGGCAGTCGTTTTCGCCGTCATCTGGTGGCCCAAACGCCAGAAAACCACGCCGTTCCAATGGCGGTGGTCGATCGTGTTTATCTCAGTGTTCCTGAGTGTGGCCGACTTCTGTTATTTCTACGCCCTCTCCTATCCCGACGCACTGATTTCGGTGGTGTCGCTGGTGAGACGCAGCGGCGTGATTGTAGGCTTCGTCTGCGGCTGGCTGTTCTTCAAGGAACAGAATATCCTCCGCAAATCGCTTGACCTGCTGTTTGTCATCATTGCAATGATACTCTTATGGATAGGTTCCTAAAATTCTTCCTGCTCGCGGCAACCCTTGCCGCCTCAACCCTCACGGCGTCGTCGCAGACGCTTGTGGACCGTCTTCCGGCCGGCACGCTTCATCTGCTGGATGCCAAACAACGGCAGGTCATGGTACAGCGTTACAAATTGGGACAACACCCCGTCCGCATCCAGAACATCGCAGGCGGAGAGACCGTGCTCGATTCGCTGAGCGACACCTACCTGCACATCCGTCCGACGGCCTCGGACGAAATCACCGTGCAGCGTTACGACGACCGGATGGTGATGATACATACGGTGTACACCCCCGAACCCGACTCCAGGCTGACGTTCCTCGACACGCTGGGCAACGAACAGAAAACGGAAATCAAGGTGAGCGCCCGCGACTTCTATGTGAAGAACGACACGCTGAAGGAGGCGGAGTATCTGAAGTACGCCCTCCCCTTCGTGCCCTACTGGCAACAGAACGGCGACACCCTGAAGGTCTCGTGGAACGTCCGGGCCTACTTGACGCATGAGGACTGGGCACGAATCGCACTCAGCCACCGGAGCGACCCTATTGTGTATCTCCGCGAGAACCGCAAATTCAAGAAAACTAAAATCCCCAAAATATGAAACAGACAACGATGAAAGCAACTGCGCTCACCCTTTTCTTCCTCCTCACAGCGATGGTCAGCAACGCCTATGCACAGCTATACACAGGCGAGATGAAGAAACTGCGCAAAGACCCGCATTACCTCAAGGGGGCCGTACCCGAAGAGAACGGCCTGGTGGTATTCTCCGCCGAAATTCCCCTGCCGTCGGGCAAAAGCGAAGGGCAGGCCTTCGACGAGGTGAGACACTGGATCGGGCAGTACTTTACCCGCAAGGATACCGAGGTGCTGTCGCGCAAGACCCTCGACCTCGATTCGACGGCCTGTTACGTACAGGTCGGCATCAACGAATACATGGTGTTCATGAACAAGGCGCTGGCGCTGGACCGCACCCAGTTCATCTTCTCGCTCGCCGTGAAAGTCCTTCCCGGGAAGGCGGTGGTGAAGATGAGCGACATATCCTACTTCTACGAGGAGGAACGCGACCCGCAGCGCTACCAGGCCGAGGAATGGATTACCGACAAGGCATGCATGAACAAAAAGGGGACGAGACTGTTCCCGATGAACGGAAAGTTCCGTATCAAAACCATTGACAAATGGGATGATATCGTTGCGTCGTTGACAAAGGCATTGAACGACTGAAAGAATGACATACTAAAAAAGGACTGCGGTTATGCAGTCCTTTTTTTTAGGGTAGTTCTATAAATTATGTTATTTCTCCTCGATGGTTTCATCGGGTGTATCCGGCAGTTTTTCGCCGCCGTTGAGTCTGTTCATAATAGCCGTTTCGAGTTCGTCGGCCAATTCGGGATTGTCGCGGAGGATGTCCTTGCAGTTGTCGCGACCCTGTCCGATCTTGGTATCCTTGTAGGAGAAGAAGGAACCGGATTTCTTGATGATACCGAGTTCGACACCGAGATCCATGATTTCGCCCACCTTGGAGATACCCTCGCCGAACATAATATCGAATTCGGCTTTGCGGAAGGGAGGTGCCACTTTGTTCTTGACCACCTTGACGCGCACCTGGTTGCCGAGAACCTCGTCACCGGACTTGATGGAAGTGACGCGACGGATGTCGAGACGCACGGAGGCATAGAACTTGAGAGCGTTGCCGCCGGTTGTCGTTTCCGGATTGCCGAACATGATGCCAATCTTCTCGCGGAGCTGGTTGATGAAGATGCAGACCGTATTGGTGCGCGAGATGGCAGAGGTGAGTTTGCGGAGCGCCTGGCTCATAAGACGAGCCTGGAGGCCTACCTTGTTGTCGCCCATCTCGCCTTCGATTTCGGCTTTGGGCGTCAGAGCGGCCACAGAGTCGATGACGATGATGTCAATGGCCGCCGAACGGATGAGGTTCTCAGCAATTTCGAGAGCCTGTTCGCCGTTGTCGGGCTGGGAGATGACGAGCTGGTCGGTATCAACGCCCAGTTTCTCGGCATAGAAACGGTCGAAAGCATGTTCGGCATCGATGAAGGCAGCAATGCCGCCCTGTTTCTGACACTCGGCAATAGCATGGATGGCGAGCGTGGTCTTGCCCGACGATTCGGGACCGTATATTTCGATGATTCTGCCCTTGGGGTAACCGCCAACGCCGAGCGCGGCATTGAGTCCGATAGATCCTGTGGGCACTACTTCCACTTTCTCGACTTCGGCAGCTCCCATGCGCATGATGGAACCGCGTCCGAAGGTTTTGTCAATCTTGTCCATGGCAGCCTGGAGCGCCTTGAGGCGGTCGGAAGAAGGCTGGGGATGGTTTTCTGTTGTTTTAGCCATATTCTTAAAGTTATTTTATCGGTTTCGTACGATAGCTGCAGGAGACCTTTCCCTTGGAAATCTTCTGGAGTTTGGCCTTGATGAACGTCTTGCGGAGGGGCGACACCTTGTCGACAAAGACCTTGCCGTCGAGGTGGTCGTACTCGTGCATCGTCATACGTGCGGCATAGCCTTCGATGCGTTCTTCGTGCGGCTGCAAGTCGGCATCGAGATACTTCATGACAATCCAGGCGGGACGCTTGACGCTCTCATAGACACCGGGAATGGAGAGGCAGCCCTCTTCCTTGGAGATTTCATCGTCGCTCTGGTCAATGATTTCGGGATTGATCATGCAACGCTTGAAATCCGTGCATTCGGGATACTCGGAAGCAAGTTCGGTACCGTCCACCACAAACATGCGGATGGAACGGCCTATCTGGGGCGCAGCGAGCCCCACGCCGTTGGCACTATACATGGTGAGGAACATATCCTCGCTGAGTTTCTTGAGTTCGGGATAATCGGCGGGCACGGGTTCGGCGACCTTTCGCAAAACCGGATCGCCCAGCAATACAATGGGTAATAACATAAACGCTTTTATTTTTTAATCGGGAATTCCTCTCCGCGACGGGTCTCCATCCACGTCTGGAGAATAATGGTTGCTGAAACCTCATCGACCAGACCTTTGTTCTTCTCGCGGGTCTTGCGTCCGATGCCGCTGTCGCGCACCACCTGCTGGGCCAGCACGGAAGTGAACCGTTCATCGACGAGACGGATGGGCAACTGAGGCATGAGTTTACGGAGACGGTGGAGGAAGGGTTCAATCCAACGCCAGGACTCGCTCATCTGTCCGTTCATCTGACGCGGCAGCCCGACCACCACCATCTCGACACCTTCGCGGGGTATATAATCCGCCAGGAAAGGCTCCAGATCGCAGGTCGCCAGCGTTGTGAGCCCGTTGGCCACAATCTGCAGCGGGTCGGTGACAGCCAGCCCGGTGCGCTTACGTCCGTAGTCGATAGAAAGGATACGTCCCATATTTCAAGGCACAAAGATAGGGAATATTTTCGAAATAACCAAACAAAGAATGCTAAAAAAAGAAAAAGGGCCGCGAAAAACGTTCGCAGCCCTCTGATTTTGTAAACTGAACAGGTAGTATTACTTGAGTTCAGCGAGGTACTTGATGGTACGAACCATCTGAGAAGTGTAAGAGTTCTCGTTGTCATACCATGCAACAACCTGAACGAGCGAGTTGCCGTCACCGATCTTGCTTACCATGGTCTGGTTAGCATCGAAGAGCGAACCGAACTTCATGCCGATGATGTCGCTGGAAACGAGCTTCTCCTCAGTGTAGCCGAAGCTCTCGTTCTGAGCAGCCTTCATAGCAGCGTTGATACCCTCAACGGTAACCTCACCCTTGACAACAGCGTGGAGGATAGTGGTCGAACCCGTGGGAGTGGGAACGCGCTGAGCAGCGCCGATGAGCTTGCCGTTGAGCTCGGGAATAACGAGACCGATAGCCTTGGCAGCACCCGTCGAGTTGGGCACGATGTTCTGAGCACCTGCACGGGCACGCTGAACATCACCCTTGCGCTGAGGACCGTCGAGAATCATCTGGTCGCCGGTGTAAGCGTGAACGGTGGTCATGATACCGCTCTGGATGGGAGCGAAATCGTTGAGAGCCTTGGTCATGGGAGCCAGACAGTTCGTAGTGCAGGAAGCTGCGCTGATTACGGTGTCGGCGGGAGTCAGGGTCTTGTGGTTAACGTTGTAAACGATGGTGGGAAGATCATTGCCTGCAGGAGCGGAAATAACGACCTTCTTAGCACCGGCCTGGATGTGGGCAGAAGCCTTCTCCTTAGAGGTATAGAAACCAGTGCACTCCAGAACGACATCTACGTCAAGCTTACCCCAGGGGAGCTCGGCAGCGTTGGGAATAGCATAGATCGTGATCTTCTTGCCGTCAACTACGATATAGTCCTCGCCAGCCTCTACAGAGTGCTTGTTCTCACCGAACTTGCCACAGAAACCACCCTGAGCGGTGTCATACTTGAGGAGGTGAGCCAACATTTTGGGGCTCGTGAGGTCGTTGATAGCAACAACTTCATAACCTTCAGCCTCAAACATCTGACGGAAAGCCAGACGACCAATACGGCCGAAACCGTTAATAGCTACTTTTGTCATTTTGCTTTGTTTGTTTAATAGTTATACATTTGCTAAATCACCCTCAGAAAAGGGGACCGCGGTTAAAATAATATCAATTTTTTCGACTGCAAATATACGGAAATAATCCGAAATAAGCAAGGGTTTTTACGATTATTTGCAAAACTTTTTGCATTAGGCCCTTTCTTGCAAGTCGAAGATAGCAAAATTCGGACACTAAAGGGTTGTTGCATGGCGAGAAAACGAGCATGAAAATGAACAACCCTAAGGCATCAGTAAACTGCTGTCACCGTAAGAAAGAAAGCGGAACCCGTGGTCCATTGCGTAGCGGTAGATCTCATGCCAGTGCGGCCCTTCCACATCGGCACCGTCCACAAAGGCCGACACGAGCAGCAGCAAAGTGGATTGGGGCATATGGAAATTGGTGACCATTCCGCGCACAAGACGGTAGTGGAACCCGGGGGCAATGAGAATCTGCGTGGCAGTGACGAGGTTGGACATCGTGTGGCGGTCGAGATAATCGAGGATGCTCCCGAGAGCCTCCTCCAGCGAAAGGTCCCATTGGCCATCATAGGGTTCCCATTGGCGGACCACAAGATCATCGGCATGGGCCTCGGGGTTTGCCTTTGTCTTATTTCCTATATAATATAAGGACTCGAGGGTGCGGACCGATGTCGTACCCACAGCCACAATCACACCATTGCGTTTCACCTGGGCCAGCAGACTGGCAATTACCTCGCGTGGCACGGAGATGAACTCGGTGTGCATGTCGTGACCCTCAATCGTCTCGCTTTTGACGGGACGGAACGTACCGGCACCCACATGGAGGGTAAGGTACTGGAGTGAAACACCTTTCTCCTTGAGTGCAGCAAGTTCGCGGTCGGTGAAATGCAGTCCGGCGGTGGGAGCCGCCACCGAGCCCTTAATCCGGCTATAGACGGTCTGATAGGTCCGTTTGTCGCTCTCCTCAGTGTCACGGTTGAGATAGGGAGGAATGGGGAGCTCGCCGATGGCATCGAGAATCTGGGCAAAGCTGACCTGTGAACCGTCGGAAGCCTGCCATCGGAAACGGATCTTCTGGCTGGCGCCCGTCTCGCCGACACGCTCGCAACAGAACCGCACCTTCACCTTATCCACCTCGACATCCATCCACAGAGGTCCGTCTTTCCACTTCTTGCTGTTGCCCACCAGACAGGTCCACACACATTCGTCCGCGCAGGCAAAATTCAGAGCATAGTCGCGGGGTGTCTCCGGCTCGAGACAGAAGACCTCGATGAGGGCACCCGTCTCTTTGCGGAAATGGAGGCGTGCCTGGATAACTTTCGTATTATTGAACACCATCATCGCCCCGGCGGGAATCTCGCCCGGCAGGTCGAAGAAATGTTTCTGTTCGATTTTACCTGCGCGGTAAACAAGCAGGTTGCTTTCGTTGCGATTGGCAATCGGATATTTCGCAATCCGCTCGTCCGGAAGCACGTAATCGTAGTCGCGCATGGCGATATTTCTGGGATTCATCGTTTTCATGGGTGCAAAAATACACATTTTTTTCTTAAAAAACAAAACAACTCTTGGATATTTAAAAAATTTACTCTATTTTTGCACCGCAAAAATGACAAACTATGGTACAAATAGGAGATAAAGTAAGATTTCTGGATGCCGTCGGAGGAGGTCGGGTGACCGCCTTTCGCGGCAAGGACACGGCGATGGTGGAGGATGAGGACGGATTCGAAATTCCGTGCCTTATTTCCCAACTTGTGGTCGTTTCGGACGAAGCCGATGAAAGGGCCCGCGGACACGTTCATGCCAAACAGGCACCTCCCCGCAGTCTGCCGGACAGCGCGATGCGCGGTTCGCAGGAGTTTTCGGACACCAAAAAGGCACCGGAGCCGGTGAAAGCAGAAGAACCCGCAACGGCCGTTCCCGTCACGCCCAAGTGGTCGGAGCTGCCGGTAGAAAAAGGCCATGCCCCCCTGAAGGAAGATGCTGCCGGCGATACACTCTCCGTCTCGCTGGCCTTTCTGCCCGTTGACCTCAAACATCTATCGGAATCGGATTTCGAGTGTTTCCTGGTGAACGACAGCAACTACCAGCTCACCTACCTTCTGCTCAGCAACGGCGACAAAGGCAAGACGGCACAGACCTTCAAACTGGCAGGCAGCATCGAAGCGAACACCAAGATGCGGCTCTTTACGGTAGCTCACAGCGAACTGGAGGAACTCGAGCATCTGGCACTCCAGCTTCTGGCCTACAAACCCGCCAAAACATTCAAACTCCAGAGCCCGATGCACATCGACATCCGCCTGAATGCCGATCGGTTCTGGAAACTACACGCCTTCACCGAGAACGACTACTTCGACACACCTGCCCTGCTGCAGGCTGTGGTGCGCGACGGGCGTCCCTGGCTTCCCATGGTGCTCGACGAGAAACGTATCGCCGAGGGCATACGCGAGAAGACCCGTGACGTGAAAGCCAACCGTCCTGCGGCTGCCGAACACCTTCAGACTCCCGCCAAGCCCGC
>Ga0326512_10003840_pt1 | contig 10967 bp, 19 predicted proteins | sample 1_2617_0518_D_FD_203652 | JGI IMG/M metagenome (GOLD analysis project Ga0326512, IMG submission 203652) | Bovine rumen microbial communities from UC Davis, California, United States - 1_2617_0518 | ecosystem: Host-associated > Mammals > Digestive system > Stomach > Rumen | place: USA...
GTTTGTACCGAAAAAGCATAGAAGGAGCATACTTGAAACAGTGATTAACTTTTTTACTTACGAGGTGGTGGAATAACATGAGCGACAACGGAAAATACTGTCCCTTTGATTACACCAAAAGAGATTGCAAAACCTGTAAAAACTACATCGAAAAGGTTGAGAACAGAAACGGTGCGGAGTACATGAGATGCACACTGTCACCTAATTTCACGGCACCGTATTACGAGAACGGTATACTGTGTGCGAGGTATGAAAAAAAGGAGCGTGAGAGCCATGATACTTAAAGAATTTCTTGAAAGCGGTATCAGCTACAAAGTCCATAAAGATGATATGACGCAGTTTCTTGAAGAATGCAAAGCTAAAGGTTTGGAGTGGTGGTTTAAGCTTGGAGACCGCCACCCTAAAGCCGTCTTATTCAATCCGTTTGAGTTTTATTCGGAGCATATGTCGTTATTGATACCACTAATGCAGATAGACGATAAAAATTACGCCTATATCAAATGCTTTAACGGTCTTTTGTACTGGTCATTTCACTACGATTGGGAGTATCAGCCGTTCAAGGTCTACGAAATTTGAAGGAGTGATTAAAATGACAACGTTATATCGTGGTAAACATTACGATATCAAGGACGGCATAAGGTATGGAAATACCCTCTATTATGCAGTTGTAAGGTCAGACGGTAGAGGCGTTGACACGCTGCATCTTGATTTGGAAAAAGCAAAAGAGCGTTGGAAAAAACTTGAAACAGAAAAGAATACGCTTATAAGCTAATATAAAGCCCATACAGCGGCTTTAAGGATATAAACTGTAAAGTTACCCTATTATTTCTTAGAGCCGTTATAGAGGGGCTGAGAGGCTGAGAAAGGAATGAAAATGAAAGCATCCGACATATCACTAAGAAACAAGATATCCAGACAAACAGGGGCAGCTTTTGAGGACTTAATTGACCGTTCATGTGCTTACTATGCAGAAAAGGGAATAGCTAAGATAGAGAAAACGCCTGAACCAGTTAAGATACTGGGAAGAATGACGAACGGAATCTTTAAAGCCGTGTTTACAAAGCAAGCACAGCCTGACTATAAAGGCACACTGTCAGGCGGTCTAAGCATAGTCGTTGAAGCAAAGCACACGGACACGGACAGGATAAGAAGAAATGTCATATCGGTGGAGCAGGAAGCAGAATTAGACATATATAACGATATGGGGGCAGATTGCCATGTGCTTGTTTCCTTCGGGTTGCAATCTTTCTATATGATACCGTGGCATAGGTTTAGAGATATGAGAATACATTTCGAACATCAATACATAAACAGAGACGATGAACGCCTAAAGCGATACGAGGTCAAAATAATAGGCGGCGTGCTTAGATTTATCAAGTAGAGGAGATAATAATGATTAAAATTGAAAACACAGAGGTTTACGGCTTTGAAGCGGCTATCAGAGGAATGAGAAACCCAATGAACAGCTGGGAGAAAAGTGATAGCTTTATGTGCCATGGTACATTTACAAGGTGTGAGAGCTGTAACGCTAAACTAAAGAATGAATACGGAAGTACTTATTGCACACGCAATCGTGAATATGTTATAGGCAAAAACGACTTTGCCCTTATGAAACAGCTTGTGAAAGCAGGAACAGACCATTCAAAGTTTATGCGAATGATAAATGTCACTATGGATATCACCGCTCCGATGTATTGGTGGGCTGAAGCTGATACATACAAGATTGGCACTGTTCGTAATTCTTGCAGTAAAATGCATAAAATGCTATGTAAACCATTTGAAATGTCCGATTTCAGTTTCGACCAACTATCAGGATATAAGAATGAAATTACCCAGTTTAGACCAAATATAGATGAAGAAATGGAAGCAAAAGAAATATGGGTGAGTTATGATAGGGATTACGACATAAGTAATTATGGGCGAGTAAGGCACAAATATTATGATAAGTTTGGCTCAATAACCCATTATAGGATAATAAGCGGTAGTTTACATAAAGACGGCTATATATTTGCAACGCTTCACGGAAAACAGTATCCTGTTCATAGATTAATAGCTAAGATTTTTCACTGCGAAACTTACTCTGAAGGATTGGTTGTTAATCATAAAGATGGAAATAAACAAAACAACTTTGTTGATAACATTGAATGGGTCACGCAAAAAGAAAATATAAAGCACTCGCATGAAAATAACCTACAACCTCAGAAGGTGGCTACATACGCAGGTAAATTCACATCCGAACAGAGAGAAGAAATAAAAGCATTATGGGATAAAGGAGAATTGAGCAGACGGCAAATTTCTGATATGTACGGCGTTTCCCATACTTGCATCAATAATATAATAAATGATAAATACAAATATGCAGGTAAAGTGAATTTATATGAAGAAGTTGCAAGACCAATAGTTGATACTTTGAACGAGATGCGTGACAGTTGGCTCGCATGTGATAGCGAAGAAGAACGAAAGAGTATATGGTATTCAATTTTACAATTATTGCCATTAAGCTACAATCAAAGGGCTACGGTACAAATGAATTATCAAGTACTCCGCAGCATCTATCACGCTCGCAAGAACCACAAACTTGACGAGTGGCGAGATTTCTGCAAGTGGATAGAAACTCTGCCGTACAGTGAACTGATAACAGCGTGAGGTGATAAAATGGACGTGTTTGACGACTTACTAAAATTAAAAGCTGATTTTAGATATAAATTAACTGGATTAGCCGCATGCATAGCTAATAATTGCCGTGATTTACACTCGCAAGTGTTCAGCGAGAACGGGTCACTCAGATATACTATGGATACAAATAAACTTGATGAACTGGAAGAAATGATAAAGGAATATCGTGAGACATTAAATGAATTCAGAACACTGTTATCTAATGAAAAGAGGATTTGAAGCTAAAGGAGAGAATCACATGAATAACGATATCAAAAAGAACGTAGACCGCCCCGAACACTATGACGGTACAAAGTGCATTGAGAATATGCAGATGATGTTCGGCAAACAGGCAGTAAAAGACTTCTGCCGTTGCAACGCTTATAAATACCGTTTCAGAGCAGGAAAAAAAGAGGGTAACAGCGCAGAGCAAGACATAGCAAAAGCTGAATGGTATGAGGATTATTTAATTCAAATGGAAAATGAGCGAAGGAAAAGTAAAGATATTTTCTAAAAAGGAGAATAGACAATGAACGAAAAACAGATAAAGAAACGACAGCCGAAAGGCTGTTGCATCATGAGGCGAGAAGATATGCATTTTAAACCTAAAAATTGCAAACTATGCGGCAAGGGCTTTCAGCCCGAAAGTCCCAGTGAGGCATACTGTAGCAAGGAATGCAGAGAACGAGCCCAAAAGTCAAGTAAGTGCATGAGTTCTCATGCTAAAAAGTCGCTGGAATACTACTACAAAAGGCGAGAAAAGCAGAACAAAGTCAAACATTGCTATCTATGCGGTGAGGAATTGCAAGACCTGAGACAATTTGTCCACTATGAATGTGTTGTCAAGGCTGTCTTATCGGGCAATGTTACCAATAAGATACGAAAGTACATCAATAATCATGGTTTGACCATGAAGGAAATAAAAGAAGAATACAAAGGAGTTTAAGAATGGAAAAGATTAAGGTTAAGTACATAGGAAATATCGAACCAATTGAAAAGACCGCTAAAGGGGATTGGATAGACCTCAGAAGTGCGGCTAATATGGACTTAAAGAAGGGTGAGTACTACATGATACCTTTAGGCGTGGCAATGAAACTGCCCGAAGGGACAACAGCTTTAGTTGTTCCGAGGTCAAGCACGTTCAAAAACTGGGGGTTGCTAATGACCAACAGCGTGGGCATAATCGATAGCAGCTATTGTGGAGACAGTGACCAATGGCAGTTTCCTTGCCTTGCAACACGGGACACAAAGATGCATCGTGGTGACCGTATCTGCCAGTTCGCAGTCATGCGCTTCAACATGGCTGGGTACGAAATCGAAACCGTCAAGAGCCTCGGCAACAGCGATAGAGGCGGCTTTGGCAGTACTGGAGTAGGATAGAATGTAAATAATCTTTATAAATACCGTCTAAATTCAAGGCGGTATTTTTATGCACTTTTTTATTTAAGAAAGTATTGACATATTGCGCAATATGTGCTATAATATAATCAAGATAAAGCAAGGCAGACCGCTAAAGGCGGCAGAAAGGAAAATATTATGAAAGACGTTAAGGAATTTTTAGAAAGCAAGTACAGTGAATATGTAGCAAGCGCAACCTCAAAACAGTACATCGACCGCATGTACACAGCAACCATCTTATCAGATGATGAACTTTGTGAGTGTATAGAAGATGCACCCGATTGGGAAGTTTGTGAAATCTACGGCTTGCTTGACGAGCTTGCAGAACGTGCAGAAATCGATTTCGATTATAAAAGTGATCATTGGGAAAGCGACATTGACAAGGCAATTGAAGTACTCAGTAAGGCTAACTAATCAGAAAGGAGTTACCGAATGGCAGAAAAGAAATTTGACCAAATCGATTATATCAACGGATATAACAACAAACACTACGACAGGTTCACGCTGATAATGCCAAAGGGCATGAAAGACGAGCTGAAAGCCAAAGCCAAAGAACAGGGCAAGAGCCTGAGTGCTTACATACTGGATATTATCTCAAGCAAAACAGCATAAAAAAAGAACGCTCGGCATCAACACCGAGCGTTTTCTTTGTAGAACAAAATAAAATTTAATAAGGAGAGGACAATTTGGAAAATGTCACACTAATGAAGTTCACCAGTAATTATTCTACCATAAAATCTGATAAAATGCAAGTACTTACTTGTTTATATTGAGTTTCTGACCTACGAAAATGCGATTGGGATTAGCAATACCGTTATCAGATGCAATGCGGTTGACCGTAGTATTGTACTTAATAGCGATATCATACAGTGTATCACCGCTTTTTACAGTGTAAACAGTTGAATTATCACCGCTGCCTAAAAGGTCATTAACCTTTTTCTGAACCTCGTTATAGTTATATCCTGCTTTAGAAAGAGCATTCTTGCGCTCATTACCGTTTCCCCATTTGCCCTGTATTACTTCTTTTGCTACCTCGGTGACTGTTTTTTTCGCATAAGTAGCCTTTACATTGGTATTCTCAGCAGCTTTCTTAACGCTCTTTACTCCGCCTTTAGTTTCCTTTACAAGCTCTTTCTTTGCGCTTGCAGCCTTTGTAAAGCCGTTAAGCCCTGCATTACGGATAATAGTAGGGAAGTCCTTGTAACAATAATCACAATCAACATCGCCGTTTATACCACTTATATCCCCTTCCCAAGAGTACTGCCACATATCATAGCTGCCTTTGTAGCTTGATTTATCTACACCGACATGAGCGAGCCATACTGTGTATGCGCTCTTTACATCATCATCAAAGTAAGCTTCAAGGGCGGACTTTGAAGAGTAGATTCCAACAAAGTATCCTGCTTTTTCCAATTCTTCACAGAAAGCCCTTGCTATTGCTGATACTGTAGCCTTGCCCTTGCGGAATGTATCTGTTTCCTCGATATCGTAGTAGATGGGATAATCAAAGTACTTGCCCTTTATAGCATTAAGGCAAGCCTTAGCCTCTCTGCGTGCATCTTCGGCATCTGTAGCGTAGCAGTACCAGTACACGCCTAATGGCATTCCGACCGCCCTTGCGCCGCTGTAGTTGCTCTCAAAGTTAGCATCGATCTGTGAAAACTCTCTGCCGTACCCTGCCTTTAAGATTGCATACTTGATACCGCTGTTTTTCACTTTTTTCCAGTCGATATTGCCCTGATATCTTGATACGTCAATACCCTTATTTTTCATAATCAAACACCTCTTTCCTTGTATTCGTCAAGCTTTCCGAGTGCTTCAGCTTCCTCAATTATAGCTTTGACTGTCTTGATCTCAACGTCCTCGACCCTTGCTATTACTTCCACATCGTAGCCATAAGCAAAAGCTTTGATAATCTCATTTCTCATTTCGTCTGACATAAAAATCACTCCTTTTCATTCTTGCTTGATAACTGCTTGATAAGCTGATTGACATATGTGCTAAGCCCTGCGCAAAGTACGCCTTGCACTATGCCTGTAAACAATGCCATTAAGACCGCCTGTACGCCCGATATAGGGCTTTCAGCCAGTACATAGATAATTGCTAAGATAATGCCGATAAAGCCGAGTATAAGCGGAATAAACCTATCCTCGACCGTCTCAGACTTCTTTAACGCCATGCCGACAAAGTAAAGCACAAATGCTAACACTAAAAGCTCGGGCTTTACATACTCTAAAATCTTTTCAATCATAGTATGACCTCACTTTCATTTCATTCCATGATACTTAGCATTACTAAAGCCATCGACCCTGTTGTCATAAAAATAACGCCCTCAGATATTGTTATGTCGTTTTCTCTATAACAATGAGCCATAAACGAGGCTATAGCCATAAAAGTTAGTGTTAGAAAAACAAGAAAATAGATTACGTCAAATGTTATACTATCACCACCTAACTAAACTTTCAACCAACCAAACAGCAACCGATAGTATTCCCGATTGCTTTTGTTGGGCTTTCTTTTTAACGAGCCTTCTCCAAATCATCAAGTCTATGGTTAATAACCTTGATCTGTTCCTTGATTACTGGCAATTCCTCAACAGAGCCACTGAATTTGCCGACTTCCTTTTCAAGCTGTGCAAGTCTGTAGTTGGTCAGCCTTGCACTTGCAATAATACCACCGACCGTTCCGACACACGTTCCGAGAAAAGCCAGTAAAGCCGTTAAGACCTCTGATGACATGATAGCACCTCACTTTCGTTTGCAACCGACATTTATATCGGTCGCAATTATTTCACATCTATGTTAAGTTCATTTGCCATTTCCTGTAACTCATCTACAGGGGCGGCAAAGAAACGCTCATTGAAGATTATCATATCACAGTCAGGGCGTAAGAACCGCTGATAATGCCTGTTGATAATGTCTATCTGCTTATCATTAAAGCGATATCCTTGTTTGTTCAGTCCTTTTCGGCTATAAGCTATAGCGTTGGTAAGCTTGCCACGCTCTAAGCCTTTGCTATCATCGTTTCTTGCAAAGTATATTTTTGCGTTCTCAGACGTTGTAAAGCACACCGCCTCGCCCTTATCAGTAGCGATAATATTATTAAAGGCATTTAAGACCGTGCCATAGGGAAGGTTTAACACCTTCTTACATAAAGCTTTCTGCTTGTATCTTTTATGAACTATGTACTGCATTAAAAATCCTCCCGAAATATAAATCCATATTACGCAATGTATGATAACAGTTGCATCTTTTAGCGTGTGCTCTCCATGATTGGTATGATTGATAAATATCGGCAAAACTTAGCCGCTTGCATCTTACCCAGTTATAAAATATCTTGATTTTACGATGCATAGCCTTAACGCATCTTTTGTTGATTTTCATTAGCACCTTGCCTGTATCAGTCAAAAACACTCTCATTTTTAGAAAATGAAAAGCATGATGCCGAAATGGAATGATTATACATTTCTTAGCAGATAAGCATATACCGATATCGTCAGAAATTCTTTTGATTTCAGAAAGCAAAAATTTTAAGCGTTCAAGGCTGTCGCTGATAATATATCCATCGTCCATATACCGCCCATAGCCTTTTATGCCGCATATATCCTTAATAAAGTGGTCAATAGGGCTTGCATAGTCAAGTGCTATTATCTGCGATATCTCAGAGCCAAGACCTACGCCAACAGGAGAGCCGTCACTTTGTCCCATGCGCTTAAAATCATCAACAAAGGCATAAAGAAGTTGCTTTAATCTGCTGTCTTTAAGTACTTTATTGATTCGTTCCTTGATAATGTCATGAGGGAGCGATGCAAAATAATTCTTAAAGTCAAACTGTAGTATGCCGCCATTAGTACCATGCTTTCTGTAATGCCGCCTCAGATGCTCTTTAAGCCTGTTTAATGCAAAGTCCATACCTTTATTTTTTAGGCTTGCTGAGTTGTCATAGATAAAGCTTTTAGAATATGCCTTTGTAAGTACATTTTCACATAAGCATTTCTGAATTGCTCTTTCCTCAATCGGCAGCGCATCAATGTGTCTGAGTTTGCCATGCTCAACAACGTTGAAACTTTGAAAGCCCTGAAACTTTCTTTTACCGTTCCTTATTTCGTCAAGCTTCTTATAGCATCTCGATACTAAGTCAGCCTCAAAATTGATTGTTGACGTTTTCCACCTTGCACCGTTGCAACAGCGTTTTCCTGCTTTGCATAGATTATTGAAGTTAAAAACATCGTCAAAGGTCTTATCATACCTTTTAGCTTTTTCAAGCCGCTTAGCTTTTTCAAGCCGCTTAGCTTTTCTTCTTTGGTATCGGCGTTCGTGCCGTTCTTTGCTATTAATATTAATCACTCCAGTTTAAAATTTTAAAGGCTGTATGGAATTATCGGCTTTAGCTATCCACATAACTATCTATCCATGCAACTAAGAAGTGTGCCGAAACCTTCAAAGCCATGCAAGAAGCGTTCGCATAGACGTATCAGCCTTTTAATTTAGAGCGTTCACTCGCTCACGGATAAACTCTCCTTTAAATAAGGACATTGCTTTCAGCTTTAGCCTACTAATACCAGTCCATGTTGCATTAAATCCCGAAGCCACGCCCAACGAATTGTTAGCGTTGTTATTGTTCGCAGAGCCGTCTGTGTTGACATTGCAGAAGTTGTTAGTGTTAGTTGCATTAACCGACCGCAACCACCAATGGCAAGCGGCAAGAGCCTCGTCAGAGTTTACCCGATTTTTTTATTTATAATTCTTTTTATCGCTGTCAATAACGCCTTTAATCAATGACTTTACGGCATTGCCTGATTTAGTCCATTGTTCAAACCTTTTGCCGTAGTCATAGCCGTTCTTAAAAAAGTTGTTGCCCATATTCACATAATCGTAACAAAAAGATATCTCACATAGTAGTGAGCATACACCTGAGTATGCAAGCATCAAATATCTGTGTCGCAGCTCAAAGTCTTTTTCGGGCATATTTTTATGTACAAATATCGAATTTGCTTTGCAACAATTGATATAGATATCAGATGCAAGGTCAAGTATCTTGTTTACGAAAATATACCTGTAACTATTAGGGAAATGTTTCATTGTCCTTATAGTTTCAACACGGAAATTTCGAGCCTCAGAAACATATTTAACGGCTGATTTGCGTTGCTGAGATTTATAAACTGACATTGGTATCAACCCCTTTCTATAGCGGAGTTTACACTCCGCAGATTAAATGATTTAACGATTAGGCAACCTTAAAGCCCGAAGCCACGCCCAACGAACCGATAGCGATGTAACCGCCCGCAGAGCCACCTGCGCTGACACAGCAGAAGTAGCCAGTGCTAGTTGCATAAACCGACCGCAACCACCAATGGCAAGCGGCACTTGTATCGTTATATTTGTAAAAGATTTTACTATTACCGTTAGCATAGTAATCATATTGTTGCTGATAATCCTTTTCTTTTGAGTTTGCATAAGAGCGTGTGCCTTGCACCTCATACTCAGCAAGTAAAAAGATATCGTCCGTTGTCGCTGTAACGTAGCTCGCCGTATCAGAACCGCCGCCAGTGTTATCGCTATACTTAGTACACGGTGAAATGATATCACGCCATTCAGACGGCATAGCGGCTTTAAACTGCGGCATCAAAATCGTTCTCATTCTGCTTGAATTCCAACCGCCCGAATTAGTATTTGATGTGTTCATAGTGAAATAGTTACCGCTTATTTGATTACCATACTGGCTGTCAACAAAAGCAATTGTCTTTGCTCCATCTGAGGTTTTGCCAAACTGAAAATGAATTGTGTTATTACCTTCAATCGCTGAGTTGTGATTAAAGCCGATAATAAATGCATAGTACTTATCACTAAGCGTTACAGAGCCTATAGTACCGTTCATTTGTATTCCAACCTTATCACCTACAGACCAAATATTTGGTGCTTCTCCTGACTGTGCGGTAGCCTGAATAACGCTCGGTGGATTATCATCAAGTACAGGGCTGACAATCAGGTAAGCTACATAGTTAGTTGCCATTTCAGCGCAATTAACCGTAGTTGTCTTAGTCTCTCCACCGTATATAGTTGATACAGTCCATATGCCAATTATAGGCACAAAAACAGTGATAATACCTGTACTATCAGGCGTTACTGTAATCGTCTTAGCACCGCAAGTCAAAGTTACCTCAGTATTAGGATATCCATTGACAGTGATAGAGGGGTACACCATTGACTGTAAATCCTCTATAGCCGTTGCTATAGCCTGATTCTGTACAGGATTGGTTGATACGTCTGACAAAGCACTATCAACAGTTATAGGCGTTAAGTTTTCAATAGCGTTCTTGTAGTAATCGGTGAAGTTTTCCTCTGATAAGCCTTTTCCTGCGACCTTATCAACCTTATCGGCAAGGGCATCATAAACGCCGCCACTTTTGACAAAGTTAGCCGAGCCGCTTGTAGGAGTGCTGTCTATTGTATCAAGCTTTGCCTTATAAGCCGCTGTAAAGTTTTCGTCTGATAAGCCTTTATCGTCTACCTTTTCAACCTTGTTATCAAGAGCTGCTTTTACTACCTTGTTTTGCACTGGATTGGTTGACGAACCCGAAAGAGCATCATCAATATTCACAAAAGTCTCGCTTTCTATACCGTCCTGTATTTCCTCAATAGCTTTGCAAGTGTCAGTCCATTGCTTATTGAGCCAGTCAGCCCTTAGACTATCACCGCCGCTAAATCCTGCATCAATATCAGCCTGAGAAGGGGCTGAACCTGCCGCCGTCCATTTAAACGGCTTATGAACAAAAGAATATGACATTTAAAAACTCCTTTCATTTTTTTAACCTTATTGCCGCCCTTGGCAAAATGGTACATAAAACAACGCTTTTATGCAGCATTGCCGCCGACCTTAAAGCCCGAAGCCACGCCCAACGAAAGGTAAGCGTA
>Ga0326512_10003841_pt1 | contig 10966 bp, 29 predicted proteins | sample 1_2617_0518_D_FD_203652 | JGI IMG/M metagenome (GOLD analysis project Ga0326512, IMG submission 203652) | Bovine rumen microbial communities from UC Davis, California, United States - 1_2617_0518 | ecosystem: Host-associated > Mammals > Digestive system > Stomach > Rumen | place: USA...
ACCTCTTTAATCTCGCACTTTGGCATCCTATCTCCACTTTGTGCCAATGGTTCATCATAGCATACACTCCATGAAGTCTCACCGTCTTCTGGGTTGTCATACCAAGATCTCGTATACCGCAAGGTAGTATACAGCTCCCATGCCCTCATCTCTTCTTCGTCTCTAACCTTTACGTCAGGCTGACCCCAATTATTTTTCCCAAACACATGCTTTGCTGCCATCTCAAGCAGCTCATTGGCAAAGTCGCGTTCTTTAATCCAACTGTCAAAGGCTCCTTCTTTCCAATCGTCAGGCATGATCTTCCAAGTAATTTCTCTAAACTGACCAAGCTTCAGCCGAGCAAATAATTCCAGAGCATTCTCACAAACCATTGCGGCCTCTCGGCTCATTTCAAGCGTCACGCGCTCTTCTTTCTTAACAGTATCCTTTTTCTTAGCCTTAGCCATTTATTCATCCTCCGCAATCGCGTCATCACTGGGGAAAGTACGATTTGTCCCTAATAGTATCCAATTCTCATATCCTTCTTCCCCACACTGAGGACAATCTTTTTCAGCCAGCTTCTTGAAATGCTTCCAGCCAATATTATAAGCATCCATATAGAGATTGTGTCCACACTTCCTACATTCAAATACAATATACATTACTCTACTACCTCAACTTCGCCCTTCAATATCTCAACTGTATTCTTAACTGCCTTCTGTAACACATAATCAGGTATCTCCACTTCATGAACTTCACCACTCCGTGCCATGCCAGCGGCAACGCAATCACATATCATCTCAATGACATCAAACATATTAACGTCTTCAGGAGCATAGGTAGCTAAATGATGACGTTCATTCTTATAGTAATGTTGTCTTGCCCATTCACCTTCCATGAAGTTTGGCAATCGTCCTTCAAGAGTAGCGCACAAGTCACGATAAAACATTGACCGATATGGCTCTCTTACTTTTGTCCAATCGTGCGGATTAGAATTTGTTTTTAAATATTCACAGAAAGCGCCCACCAAATTCCTGACATCGATCCTGTGTGCATCATTCGCTATATCAAACTCATTTATCGTTGGGATATGATCTGCTACACGACTATCACCATTCGTATTCTTTTTAATCTTTACCATAATCTATAAACCACCTCACCACGTAAATACAAACTTAATCAACGCAAGCAACCCAACAGCGCCAGCAGCCATAAACAACAGAGCCAACACAACAGATGTCAAACAAACAATTCCAAGCATGATCCTAAAATAACGATCATCAAACTGTTCATCGTAACGCTCTTCTATTTGATTAGTATTTGGTCTTTTTTCCATTACCTATTTCCTCCAAATGCGTATTGTTCATTTTCACCAACTCAAGCGCATCACTCATAAGTTCATGAACACATTCACAAACTCCACCTTCTAAAGTAATCTTCCGATCATATGGGCAGTTCTTGCAATCTGCTTGTCCGTCTCTTGTGGCCATAGGTAAACAACACTCAAACCCTTTAATAACCTTTTCTCTCAACTCCATATAAATTCGTTTGTGACCTCCTCGCCATTCTCAATACCCAGCACCTTAAAAGCTTCTTCTCCAGCACTCATAAAGTAATGAAAAAATTCCTCTTTCTCTCCATACTCTTCAGTGCAATACTGATAAACCATTCCTCGCAAGGCACTATCATACTCTTTGAGGAGTTTAATGGCATCATCTCTTAATTTAGCCCTACATGCAAAAACATCAGCATCATCATATGGGCATTCGTCGCAATGAGAACAATCGTTCTTCAGCATACAGGCACTAAGCCCATCAATTACTTTCTGCAACTGTTTATTCAATATAAAAGCCCTCCTCGATGTCTTTTTCCTTGATCCTCAACAGGTTAAGCAAGAAAACACAAATCTCTTTCACGTCACCGTCGTTATTCTCAATCAATTCTTTAAGTGTTTCCTTGTATTGGCTCAAAGCGAAGTCATAGGCTTTAATTAAAGTCATTATATCGTTAGCTAAATCTGGCCCGTTGCAACTATTTCACTCTTTATCATAATATGAACATATATAACAACCATTTCCATTAGGATTAGAGCAAAAACCAAGATACTTAATCAATTTCTCTTTTAAATTCATTTATCTATCTCCTCTGGCACATACCTCTTCAACCTATCTCTCCCAGCAATCTCTTCCATCCAAATCTCTCTGGCTCGTCTACAAATCTTATCCCACACAGGGCAATCAATATTCTTCAGTCTAAGCATCTTATCAATCCTCTCGTCTTCAAGAGGAATAACCGCAGGCCAGATACTTTTCACTTCACCGTTCTCAGCAGCATAACCATAAGCTCTGGGATCACCGTCATGACGAATGTCCAGAATCTCAAGCCTGTTGCCTACAATAAACAAACTTACTTTATGATTAAACTTCACATCTGCCACAACACACTTGCCCTCTGGACTAAACCGTGCGCTGCCAAACCAAGTTTGATACTCTACATACCCAGTCTCAGGAATAATATGATGAGGCTTGCGGCCTTCCCAAATGTCATTATTAGGATCTTTACCTGTTAGATTATAAGGATTCCAGAAATTAGGATTAGGGTGCTGATTATCCTTGTAAGTAGGAATATGTTTCTTTTCTTTCTTCTTTGCCAATCAATTATCTCTCCTTCCCGGCTTCGGCGGCAACTCACACCAATGCGACGGTTTCTTTGTAAGAGTCTGATAAGAGTTCATGGCTGTAATCAGCACCCACTCGTTGCACTTCTCCCAAGCAGGATGCACATGCCAACCAATTCTAATCTTGTCATCCACAGGAGTATAAAGGAGGACGTACTTGCCGTCCTCCGGGAGTCTTTCATTTACATCAATCCAGTCGGTCATTTATTCCTCCTTTTTTTTGCCAAGCCACTCAATGTGAATATGCACTTTCTTTTCTTTAATAAGTTCTCTCATATGTTTCTCACAGTTGTGTGTACTTGAATTTTCTTTTAGCTCACACGGATAAAGACATTTGTCGCAAGAGACTACAGATGCAAGAAACGTTGATACTGGATCTCGCTCAAAGAATCCCATTCTTCTTCCTCCACTTCTTCTGGATGTTTATCTCTAAACTTATGTTTTCTATTCTCTTCACACCATTTACAAGTGCCATGATTTCTACAAGTACAATCAACAGCCTTTGGCCCACAATAAGGCTTTCGCTTTTCCTTACCATGTTCTATTGCTTTGTCAATCGACATTCTATTTCTCCCTCGATTTCATCCATTGCCAAGGCTGTATATTCTCAACCCGTACATACTCTGGCTGTTTTACACAAGCTGTTATTCTACAATATCCATTACTATTCGCATATTCACATGGCTTTCTATTCTCCCGACATATGTACATACAAACCATTGTATAAGCTTCAGGCCAATCATACATCATGCTGTTCTTCCTTAATATTCAATTCAGGAATACTCGTCCAATACTTTCCAACCACTCTACACTTTCCATCAATATGCCAGCGCCCACCTATGTGCCAGCCTACCTTAACTCCTTCGCCTTTTGTAATTTCATTTATGCCAGCTCTTTCCCACTCGGCATATACTAATACATCTTCACATTCTTCTGGGAGTGAGTCGTTGACATTAATCCATTTACACAATTGTATTAGTCCTCCTTTGGCGGCTCTGGCAAAGGCATCCAATGCGTCACACTACCATATATCCCAACACTGCTATATTCATCCCAGTTATGAATCACTTCATACCAACCCTCCGGGACATAAAACTTGTCTTCTTCCTCGTCATAATCCCAATCTGCATCTTCACTCCAATAAATATTAGCTTCTACACTATGATGGTTAACATGATATGCTTCACAAACATATCGCCTACCATAATCATTCTTACAGCATACAAGTACATTTTTCTCATCTTCTGGGAGCGAGTCATTGACATTGATCCATTTGCACATATTAATTCTCCTTCGGTTGAATACCCAATTTCTCCGCTATGTCATCTTGGACTGGACTGCATCCTAAATCACTCATAGTATAAACATATTTACCAGTTCCTCCAATATAATAAGATTGAAGTATACCTTGTTCAACCAACCATTCTTCCCACGTAGGGAATTGAGGCTGAGGGTGCTCTTTATTCCATTTCTCAATTATCTTTTCCCTTTCTTCAAAGTCATCGTCTAACTGATCTGGCTGCACACCCCAACATGAAATATCAAACAGTGGGCATTCATCACAAGTGCTCATGGTGTTGCACATTCTTTTCCAACTCTTCATCATCTGAACAAATTCAGCCATTATCTAATCTCCTCAATATTCCCATTCCCACTTAATCTTTCCGCAGCGCCGACACTTATATTTATAATTAACCTCAACATCGCCGCCAAGATCATAAAAATACTCTGCCTTGATTTCCACGTAATCATGATTCTCGCATGGGCAAAGTCTCTCTTCAAGTTCTTCCACACGGCGAGTCAGATAATCAATTCTCTTTTGCTTTTTGAAAAACATTATTCTTCTTTCTTCTTCCTTTTAAACTCCCCGCACATATCATCTTCATACACATGAGTCCCATACCTCAAGCAATACAACCATTCAAGTTCAAAATGCTTGCAACCCTTACAATAAATCCCACGATCCTTCTGGTAATTTATCATCCCAAACTCATACTTCTGACAAGCTAACGTATGCTCATAACACAAGTCATATTTCAGATCACAGCATAGATTCCAGTCGCCAGCGCCGATGAAGTGTTTGCACGTAGCGCATGTAGCCATTTATTCTTCCTCCAATTCATCTTTCCAAGCAATCAGGTCTTCTTCCCCCTGATCTTCTTCCCACGCAGTCAGTACATAACAAATCGAATCCCACAGGTATCTATCAAAATCTTCATTGCCACTGTCAGGATCATTCTCTTTGTATTTCTGCTTCAGCCATTCAATAGGAATAGCTTTGACAGTCTTAGCCTTGTCAATCTTCTGAACAACATAATCCACACCATCATCAAATCCATTGGCATACTCTCTGCCGCCTTGCGCCCTCCAAGAGATTACTTCAAACTGATTGGCATCAATTAAACGCATCTCTTTTGAAATTCTTTTTTCCATTCTCACACCTCACAGAATCAACTTCGGATTCTCATTACTACTCAATACAATTGCACCATAATTTGCAACGCTCTCAGGGAAATACTTCACACTTCTGAGTGGTGCTTGCATATCACCAATCTGAATATAGATTTCAGGACAATTAGGTTCATAATCATCACCAATTTCTTCCAGTTTTTCCAACAGATCAAAAATATCCATTAATATTCCCACACCTCCAAACAATCACCGTAAATCTCTTTTGCCGCTTCAAGTTCCGACTGACGAATCAAAAGTACACGTTTAAGCTCTTTATTTCCGGGGTCTTTGACAAATACCATCATAGGAGGATCATATTTGTCCAGCATTTCATTTGCCTTAAACCATTGGCGAGTGCGATTATTCATTGGTATACACATCCTTCCCATGTTCATCTATTTTGGCTCCACAATGAGGACAGTAGTGATAAGGACTCTCAAAAAGCAATGGGGCGCAGTTCTCATGCTGGTAATATACTTTCCCATATTCTTTGCCTTTAATATGAATGCGAGTCCAGTGTCCATGAATTACTGGCGCGACATCCACGGCGGGTATGCCATTGACTAAATCTGTTATAATCCCTCTTTTTTCATCGGCATCGTCAACCGCATAACCGTCCTCATCATGCCAGCCCATATTGGTCATCAGGTATTCAATCGCCGCCTTGCGAAAAATCAGGTCATCCATTTATTTCATCCCCCATTTTTGTGGTTTCAGCTTTGCAGTATCGACGTAAATTCCATGCTGCGCAAGCAGCTTCACGAGTCACCCAATGCGTATCATGCGGCAATGGCAGTATCGACATCGGACAGTTTTCATTATGTTTTGCGTCAATAATGTAGTTTGTGTATAACCTTCTCAGAAACGCTTCACCGCCGCAATACGGGCACACATATCTCTGAAAATACATACTCCAACTTGCTACTTTGTTGCAAGATGGGCATACTATAATATTATCTACAACCATGTGTCATTCTCCTTTTCAAGACAAATAGAAAAGAGGTGGTTGGCCTCTCTCCATTAATAAACTTGCAATCAAATTCGTATGAATCTGTCTACGAGGGCATCAAACTCATATCTAAATTGAGCGCTCGTCAAATACAAATATTCTCCAGTTCCCTTGCCAACCCAATTTCCCCATCCAGTGTCCTTTGCATTTAGCTTTTCCATTGCAAGCGCCGCTTGAGAATATGAATACTGAGTAAGAACACTTGCAATCATATCATTCAACACTTGCTTGCACGTATCGACAAGCTTCTCTTTTGTAGAAATATCATCTCCACTAATATACCCCGTAGACAACAGTTCCCTTTTTATCTTGCCTTCAACCCTATTCCAGTGTTCTTGAGGTGGCTTATTATATATAATAGTTATCCATTGAACAGCGCCATATGAATCAGGATCTGCTTCGTGTACATAATGGTTGACCTTCGCCATAAACATCTTTCTAATTTTAGAGGTATATCCATACCATTTGCTTGTAATCTTCAAGTCTGTCATTGCCTTTTGCTCTGCGGCAAGAATCATTTTCTCTTCTTCTTCACTGGCTGTTATAAAACCCCCTTGTATATCCCAAGTAGTCTTTTTCAACGCATATCCTCGTTTGTAGTGAATCAGACCTGAATTGTCTAAGCTTGTCAATGAAGAATTACAAATATCACTTAACCTCTTGTATGTGAGGCGATTAACTGTTCTTGCACCATACTTGGATATATCTGGGTAAATATTCCCATTGTCTCCGAATGCTACCTCTATATAATTTTCATCTCTAAGGTTCTTATATTCAGTAGACACCATGCCAAACGTTTCAAACAAACGAGATGGGAAGAAATGATAGATTCCGTCATCGCACTTTGTCAAAGCTGCCATCAAGATCAATTCAAAGAATTTGGCATATATGGCATTATCAGACAATTCTTCTGGCAGCGGTTCATCGTACACATGAAGAATTATATATTTCTGACCAGCATTATCCCAATCGAAGTATCGTCTCCAATACTTCTGTTGAGCAATCTTACTATTACCGCTACAAGGCTTATCTCCGATCAATTCACACACGGCAGTATAATTTTTAATCGTCATACCTTCTTCAAGTTGGTCTGTATGTATTTCATTTTGTATTCTACGAGTCATATAATCACCCCTACATTCTAAATGCCGCTTTGCGTAGACATCATCGCTGACGCCAGCCCATAAAAATTTGTACAAACCATATGTATAGAATAACTGGTACTCTTATCTATACATCTCATTTGTACAAATTTTATTTTAGCACGCTAAAGTGTTTTTGAATTTGCATAAACAAAACCCGGCATTAACTGCCAAGGCTCTCTCACCTCCGTGAAACCTATAAATACTAATGTTAAGACAAAGTAAACTTGAATAAACTACATCCTAATAAGGATCTCCCTATATCATGACTTTGTTTATTCAAGTTTACTTGTAGTTAACAATTCACTTTGTGCCATTCTCGGTTTAAAACTTAAAAATTCATCTCCCGTACCATCTCGGCTTGCCGAGTGGTGCGGGGAGTTGAGCGAACGTAGTGAGCGAAACTTAGCTGTCCGCAGGACTAACTTCCTAACTTCATCCAATTCCTATCCATTTATCTACCATCTTCCATCTCTCATACATTCAAACCTAACTATATCATCAATTATTTCATAACTCATTAGAGGGTAATTCCTATCACCAGTTCTATATCCACTATAAAACTCAAACTTACTTTTATTGTCATCAATGTAGTTGTTGACCTCATTGAGCCATTCATCATACTCTTCGATGGCATACTGAAGACACTGCTTGAGAGAATCAATTCTCCGCTGGGCATCTTCTTTCTCTATACCGTCTGGATAGATTGGGAGTGACTTCAATTTGAAGTAAATGCGAGACGTATAGGATTTGAGGTCTTTGATTGTTGCTTGATGAAATTCATTCTCTAAGAGAAGTTTGAGATGAAGATCATAATCGTTGAGGATGGGCTGGTGATTCTTCTTCTTGAAATTGAAAATACACATTCACTCCTTTCAGATAAATCAAATATCCCAGTTTAATTCTTCAATACAATAACCACATTCAGGACAGTACACTACTTGATAGACATCACCACGACAGTTCTCTGTGATTGTATCTCTATTATCAAATGTAAATTGGCATTCACAGTTTGGGCAGACGCAGCGCCAGAAAGGATAAGTGTTACCATGCTTTTCTACTTGAATCATTCTTCTTCCCATCTCCATTTCTCCAGCATAGCCCAGCATTGAGGACATCTGATATATATTCCATACTCAATAGGATCATCAAGTTGATCGAAGTGGTCAAATTGAAGTAAGGCATTGCATCGCCAGCAAGTGGCTTTGTATTCTCTCTTTGAGTGATTGACGTAGTTACCAATTCTTAGGACTTGAATCATAAAATTGTTATTCCTTTAACTTTTTTTAATTCAGTTTCATCATCATACCAATCTGTTTCAAGTGTTGGTATCTTACACGATGGACAAGTATAAATACATTTTGCTTGGCCTTGTTTTAATATAATATCAAAATCTGGCGCATCTATCTTTTTATATACGAATTTACTCATACACAATGGGCATCTTACATGTAGATACGGATACTTATAATATACGTGTGTTTTTCTGTAAAACATATTTTTTTATTCCTCCAATTAATCTTATGTCTCCGACGGCAGTTTCGTTCTCTCGCTTCGCTCGTTCACTCAACTCTCGATACCCAGACAAGCTGGGTATCGAAACAATATTTACTCTCTGATTCTAAAACTGAGAATGATCTCCTACTATAAATTCTGGTAAATATGCCCAATAATCTGGCGCGTCAACAATTCCATCAAATCTATTTTTCCACCTGTATACTTCTTTGCCTCTGACTGTTGCTCTTTCATACCATCCTACATAGACCTTTTTCCCATTGCTTTTTATAAGTACACATCTTTCTTTGTAATACTCTGGAGCCTTGATCTCTGGGACTTCTTCAGATGTTTTGTGCCATTCAATAGTATTCATGTGCTTTCCTCCAATAATAAACTCAACTAATAAATCAGAAATCATACTTCTCTGCAATGTCGTTTGCCAATTCAGGTGCAACCGTATCGTATGCTCCTATATACCTGAGTGTAGTCATAGAAGAGTTATGATTGAATACTGATTGGACATACTGAAGAGCATTGATGTCTGTACCGGGTACGAAGCCGTTATGGTTCTTCATACACTCAGTATAGATGTTATGCCCATAAGTTTTTCTGGCAGCATATGTAGAGATGTGTGTTTGTTGATCGTCTTCATCAAAGCATTGGGCTGTATAGGTTTGGTAGATATAGTCCAACGAGGCTGTATTGAGCGGCCTTTGAGATCCATCCTTGTTTCTCTTCTGAGAGGGGAAAAGCAGCGAATCAGGTTCAGCCTCCTTCAGACTTCTTACATATTCAAATAGTCTTGCTCTTATACGATCATCAAGAGGTAGATCACGAGCTGTTTTGCCTGTCTTGTGTTCATCTACTGTAATGGTAGGTTTTATTCTGTTGAGTTTGAAATCATAGACATCACTGACTTTCATACGAGCAATGTCATTTGTACGTCTACCGATTTTAAGTTGAAGGGCAAAGATAGTTGCATTGCGTAGGCCATGTCTTCCTGAGTTGAGAAGGGATTGGTAGATTTGGTTTACTTTTTCAGGATCACGGATAGGAGAGACACGCTGTTGAGGGTATTTGGTACGTTTGGGTTGGGGAGTGGGTTGATTGGGGAATTGAATGATCTGGGCTTCAGGGTTATTAACGGCCTGAGAAGTGGGTAAATCAAAGAGAGTAAGCTGAGTAGGTTGGTTCTGAGTCTGAATATCTCCATGAGGTGCAAGCTGCCAGTTGGCTTGAGACTGCTTCTTTGAGAGATTCTGCATGAGGCCACATCCTTTCTATTTGTAGGGAGTACCTATTTGTATGTGTAAAACTATCCCCCTACCCTTATTGAATAGAGGGATAGATAGTATGTTATACATAAATGGGGATTTAAGGCAGTAATGGATAGTATGTTATCCATACAGTCCTACTACCTATAATATATGAAGTTATCAAGGTTCATGGGTCTGGTGTTCACCTGAACACCGTCGAGTTAGGGAGTCGAGTTGGAGAGTCGGGAGAGGGATAGGCCAGTCAATTGACCAACCTTGGAACAGTATTATTATACCACCTTTGTTTTGATTTGTCTATTTTGGATGTTAAGGAATATGGATTTGTTTTGTTGGGTTTTAATAGTTTTTGAGGTTTTTATGAGATTGTTTTTGTTTGTTTTAGATAATGGATTGATTGTTTTGATTTTATTTTAGTTTTGTTTTTATTATGGGTTTGTTATGATGTTTGAGGGAGATTGGGGGATTGGATTGGGTGTTGATTTTTGGTGTTGGATTGTATGAGTTCTTGTGTAGGATAAATGAGGTTTTTCTGGTTTATTTGAGTTGGGTGAGGGAATGGTAGGGTATTGGGAGAGAGGGGTAAATGGGGGCGATGGGATTGGGTTTTGATAGAGAATTGGGGGTTGGGATGGGGAAGGGTATTGGGGTAGGAGTATTGGGCTGTGGATAAGTAGGGAGTTAGTTGTGGATAACTTGTGGATAAAGTGGATAGAGTGGAGGGTGGAATGAGGTTGGGAATGGCAGAATTGTGTACCAGATTTTGAGGGAGTGGTAGGGGAGTGGGAGTTGATCTGAAATGGTGGATTATGTAGAAAAATGCACTATGGCGGCTTCGCTTCCGGCGTTTCCTGCGCATGTGTAAACTATTCCCCCATATGGATTAATCAAAACAGCGTCAAATTGTTTTGATTTTTGGCAATGGTCTTTTATGGTA
>Ga0326512_10003842_pt1 | contig 10964 bp, 16 predicted proteins | sample 1_2617_0518_D_FD_203652 | JGI IMG/M metagenome (GOLD analysis project Ga0326512, IMG submission 203652) | Bovine rumen microbial communities from UC Davis, California, United States - 1_2617_0518 | ecosystem: Host-associated > Mammals > Digestive system > Stomach > Rumen | place: USA...
ATTTCGGGCGGGATGGTGACGGCACCCTGCAAAAACTGGATGTCGGTGTCCTGCTCGATGGTAATGGTCGGCACGACGTACCGCCGTTCGTTTGTGAGCGTGTACGTCTTCCACGAGGTCGTGAGGTCGGTCACGGTGAGGCTCGTCTGCTCGTGCTTCAGCTTATAGGGATAGACGGTGGCCTCGCACTCTATGAGGTAGTTGCCGTCCTCCATGTCGCCGACACTCAGCCGCCCCACCCAGTAGTGTGTCATGTCGTCCGGCAGGGTGATACGGATGCGCTTGCCCTGCCACGCGGACATGAACTCCGTGCGGAGCTGGATGTACTGCTCGATGTCCCAGCCTTGGAACGGGGGCACATGGAACAGATTGAACTTGATTTTCCGGTTCTCGAATACCGGGTAGCCCTGCGGCGAATCGGTAGCGTCGAGCACGCCGTCCATGCCGCGCACTTCCTTGTATTCTGTCCTCACCGTCGGCGCGGATATGGAAAAGCCGTCCCGTGCCATGGCAAGGTCGTATGTCTCCAGCGTATCGACGGCGCTGTACTGCGCGGCGTAGTCGCTGTCCGCGCTCAGAATGATTCCGTATAGCATTAGATCGCTCCTCTGATCGCGGCGGCCTGCCGCACGCCGAGCGCATTGTCAATGCCCGGCACAAGGTAGCCGACTGTTTTGTTACCGTCCAGATACACCCGGACATTCCGCAGAGCGTCCGCAAGCTCTCTGGCGACGTTCTGCTGCTGTGCGGGCTGGGCGTTCGCGCTGATGGCAAGTGTGGAGCTGAACGTCCCGGAGGCGAGCGCGGAGGCTTCCTGCATCGCGTCCTTTACCAGACCTTCGTTGCGGATGATGCCCTCGGCAAAGCCTTGCATGGTGAAGCCGCCGATCTCGCGGAACACCTTGGACGGCGACGCGATGCCCAGCAGGCGCTTAGCGCCGTCGATGATGCCGTTGATGGCGTCCGTAACAGCGCTCCAGACGGCCTGCGCGGCGTTGATTATGCCGTCCTTCAGACCGACGAACATGTTGTAACCGGCTTCCACCATCTGCGGTGCGGCGGCAACGATGCCGTTCACGATGCCCGTAATGATCTCCGGCAGCGCGGCCACGATGGTCGCTATGATGGTCGGCAGGTTCGTGATGAGCGACGTGAACAGCTCCACGCCCGCCATGATGAGCGCGGGGAGGTTCGCCAGCAGGCCGTCCGTAATGCCGCTGATAATGGAAGGTAGCGCGGCGACGATGGTGGAGATGATTTGCGGAAGCGCGCCGATGAGGCCGACGAACAGCTCGAGGCCGGCGTTGATGAACAGCGGAAGCATGGGGATGAGAGCCGACACGATGGTCTGTATGAGGCCGGGAAGCACCGCGACAAGGCTTTCGATGATGGAGCCTGCCGATTCCAGCAGCCCCGGCAGGATCGTCTCCACAAGCCCCGGCAGCATGTCCACGATGACGGGGGCAAGCCCTGTAATGACAGTCCCGACACCTTGAAGCGCCTGTTCCAGAACGGGGACAAGGTTCTCGCCGAACGTCATGGCGCTCTCGACGAGGTTGTCGATAAGCGGGCTGACATCCTGGCTCCCGTCCGCCATGCCGACGAGGAGATTGTCCCATGCGCCTTTCATGGAGCTCAGCGAGCCGGAGATCGTCGTGCTCGCCTCTTTGGCGGTAGTCCCGGCGATTCCCATATTCTCCTGCACGATGTGGATGGCCTCGGTGATGTCGGCAAAACTGGAAATATCAAACGTGCCGAGCTCAAGACCCGCCATTTTCTCCGCGTCGTTCAGAAGCCGCTGCATTTCCTCCGCTGTGCCGCCATAGCCCAGCTTGAGGTTGTCCAGCATCGTGAAGTTGCCTTTTGCGAACCCGGAGTAGGCGTTCTGGATGCTCTCCATCGACGTGCCCATCTTGTTCGCGTTGTCGGCCATGTCAGTGATCGCGCTGTCGGCAGCCGCCGCTGCGGCGGTTGTATCACCGTCGAGGCTTTGGAGCAGAGAAGCGGAGAAACCGGTCACGGTCTCCATGTACTCGTTCGCCGACATGCCTGCGGTTTTATACGCGTTCGCGGCATATTCCTGTACCGTGTCTGCGCTGTCCTTGAACAGTGTTTCCACGCCGCCGACGAGCTGTTCATACTCCGCAAAGCCCTGCGTGGCGGACTTTACGATGGAGCCGACCGCCGTGCCGGCAGCGGCAAGCGCCGCCCCTGCGGCCTTCGCGGCCACGCCGAGAGCGGATGCAAACTTGCCGCCCGCTCTCTTGCCGCCTTCCTCGCCTGCCTTGTCTCCGGCGTCGCCCAGCGCTTCCGATATGCTGTTACCCAGTCCTTGAGTGGACGGGACGATTTGTACATAGGCTTTCGCCAGTTCAATCGACATGGTTAATACCCTCTATGAGTTTTGCGCGGTAAGCCTCGAAGCTGTCCGCGTTCACGAACGTCATAACGGTGTCGTCCTTCCGTGCGCCGCCCGTGAGGGCTTCCAGCACGCTTGCAGGACGGTTGACGTTCTTCTGTCCGTCCGCGCTGTTGAACCATCGGAGCATCGCCAGATTGTCGGCGGCAAGCGCCAGAAGCAACGTGTTGACCGGGAGCTCCGTGCGGCTCATCTTTCTCTTTATGCGCGAATCGGGCGCCAGACCGGCGGCAAGCGTAGCAGCCAACCGCAGATCCAGCGCCCCGATGTCGAGGACGTGGTAGGTCTCCGCAAAGTCGCAGATGACCGCATCCTCATCCGTCGCCAGCATCGCGGCGAACAGGATTATTTTTTTTTACTCTCGCTGAGCTGGGCGAAGATGTCCGTCATCTCGGCCTCGATAGCCGACATGGACGCCTTGCCGGTCGTCTTCACGACGTGCTCGACAAGGCGGTCTTCATCTTTGCCGAGGACGAACGCGACCACATCCACGATCTTGACCGGCATGGCCTGTGCTTCGCGGATCGCCTTCATGAGGCGGTAGTCGTCCAGTGTGGATTCGTCGATTTCGGCCTTAAAGCCGGTCTTGGTCGTGATATTGGTCATGCTCTATCCTTTCTCAGCTCGACGGGGAAATGATGTACTCGTAGTGGGTGTTCCCGGAGCTGTCGGGGAACGCCGTGATGGTGGTCTGGTAGCCGACCGCGCCGCTCGTCTGGTAGGTGATGTCACCCACAGCGGTGACAGCGGCCTTCGGCAGGACGATGCGCTTCAGCACGCCGCCGCGCAGGATCATGTCGATGACGAGGACGTGCTCGCTCTGCGGCTTGTTGTTCGCCTGGATCGTGATTCCGGTGGCCAGCGCGCCGCTGACGTTGGAATCGCCATAGACCAGCTTCAGCACGTCGGCGTTCAGCGCCTCAATGAGCGTGAACTGGAAGGTATCGCTCTTGCCGTCGTCGGTCGTCAGCACGGTGTCGCCGCCCCACGCCTTGATGTCGGTCGTGGAGGGGCTGTTGCTGTTGACAACGCCGTCCTCGGAGACATAGCCGAGGGAGGCGAAGTTGGTAAGGTCAGCGGACGCGGAGGTCGGAGGCGTAGTACCGGCGGCGGCCACACTGATCGCGCCGCCGACAGCAGGCGCACCGGCGGAAACATTGGTTACGGTGTTTGCCATGTGTATTCTCCTTTAGTAGTAGATCTGAATGACCGCCTGGTATCTGTACTGTTTCGTGGCGGTGTTGGTGTACTCGTAGTCGCTGTTCAGCACAGCAACAAAAACGCCGTCGTTCGGGTTCATGGCGAGAACCTTGTCGATGACCTCGGCATTGATGGCCGCGGCGTCGGCGAGGCTCGCGCCGTAACTCATGACGGCGAAGGTTGCGGATTTGATCTGGTTCTCCATCGTGGAGCCGGTCTTCTGGAGCACGATGTATCGTTCCTCCGGGTTCTCCGGCTCCTCCATGAGGACGGGCAGATCCATCTTTGTTTTGAGGTAGTTCAGCAGGATTGTCTCGATCATGATTGCATCGCCTTCAGTATGGTGTTGTTCTTCGCGTTGTCTTTCATGGCGGCAGACGTTCCGGTGTAAACGGACGCAATCGCTCTGGTCTTCGCTTGATAAGTGTCAGAGAAGTATCCGTCTCCGCATCCATTTGCGATATAGCGCGCCATATCCCTTAAACCGGCTTCCATCTCCGGGCTTTTTCTCAGCTCGCGGAATCCGGCGCGGTTAAGTTTGACTTTCGTTTTGGACATAACTCTCCACCTTGACCTTCTTGTTCCAGTCGAGCGGGATGAGGTCGTCGATGCCTTCCGTGGGATGGCCGATGACCCGCCAGTCCTCGTTGAAGAACCGGACGCGGCGATTCGTCCAGACGTTGGTATCTCCCTTCGGGATGCCGAGCTGATACCGGGCACGCTTTCCGGTGAGGTTCAGCGTCTGGATTATCTCGTCATCGCTCAGAGGCGCGACAAGCACGTTTTCCACCTCGATAGGTGTCTCTGTATAGGTGGGGCGGTCAAACGCATCCACGCCCGTCTGAACGCGGTCATAGAGCGTAACGGTGATGCCTTTCATGTCACATCCTCCGGCACAAGCTCCTGCGCCGGGCTGTAAGACCCGATGCGGTTGCCGATGCCCAGAAGCTGACGCTCCAGCTTGCCGAGATAGAGCTCTCCTGTGCCGCCGCCGCTCCCGATCGTCCAGCTTTGGGAGTAGCCGAGCGCGCTCATGCTGCCCTGCGTCGCTCCGGCGGGGATGCCGTCTCCGTCGCCGATGGCTCGGATGACCATGCGGCAGGAAACGACCAGCTTCGCGTCGCTGGCGGCGTTCGGAGCCTGCGCGTCGATGATGACGGCGGCGTCCTGCAAGAGAGCGTCGCAGACGGCCAGCTCATCTTCGGAGAGCGTCCGCGTCATGCGTGCCTGGATGTCGTCGGTTGTGGCGTAGCTCATGGTTTACTCCTTCTTTTTCTTCTTCGGGGGCTTCTTGCCTTCCAGAATCGCGGCAGTCGCCTCGTCCGCGATCTTATGACCACGGGCGAGGTACTCTGCTACGCGGGTCTCATGTACCCAAAACTCACCCCCGGAATCCCGGTGGATGAATTTGACCATCAGGCGGAGGGCTTCACGCCGGTCAGCAGGTTGAAGCAGTTGGTGTCGGCGCGGAAGCCGAGCTCGATCTCCGCGCGGACGGCGAACATGTTGTGCTCCCACAGGTTGACCTGGTTGGAGTTGATCGTCAGACCGGTCTGGTCGGCGAAGCGGATCTGGACGCCCTCAACGGTGCCGTACATGGCCTGAGACCAGTCGCCGGCCACGCCCACGACGGCGGGATAGCCCTGCGTGCCAGCCGCGCCGGCCTTGTAGATGCCGCGGCTCTCCACGGTCTGAGCGCCCAGGATGCGGTTCACGCCGCCGTCAGCCGCAGAAGCGGTGAACACCGGACGACCGGTGCTGTCAACAGCGCCGAGCAGGAGACCCATACCGGCGGGGGAGATGGCGAAGCCGTTCAGCGCACCGCCGTGCTCGGCGATGTCGGTGTAGGCGGCCACGAGACCCTTGTACGCGGTGTGGTTGTCGGCGGCCACGAGGCTGGCGGTTGTGCAGTTGGCAAACGTGTCGAAGTTCTCGCCCGGAGCCTCAACGGCACCCACGACGGTCTGGTCGAACTTCTGCGCCAGCGCGAGAGGCAGGCGGGCGACGAGCGCGTCATACAGAGCAGCCGCGTCACGACGGAACTCGTCGGAGAACGGCACGATGACGGCCAGCTTGTAAGCCTGCATCAGCTTCGTGCTCAGGCCGGGGTTGGAGACGGGCTTGGCAGCGGTCTCGGCGACCCACGAGGCGGAAGGATCGGAAGTGATAACGGGAATCTGAACGCCGCGGCCGGGCAGCGCGATCTGGCGCGCCAGCTGCATGACGGCGGAAGCCTGCTGGGTCTTCTGGAGGATCTCCTGGCTGATGTCAGCAGGCAGGGTGATATTCGTGCGGTTGGTAGAAATGCCGGACATTGTATGTCCCTCCTTGTTTTAGAGATTTTCATTTGCCCACTCCGCGAACTGATCGCGGGTGGCGGTCTTGGGTTTGTTGCTGACTTCACCGGCGTCGCGGATGGAGGGATAGTTGAATCCCTTTGCAAACGTCAGGAGCGCGTCAGCCTGCGCGGTGCAGGCATCTTCGTCTTCCCCGGTCAGAAGATCGGCGGGGATGCCTTTCTCACCTGCGACCTTCTCGCGCATAAGGCGCATGGTCTCGGCCTGTTTCATGCCGTCCAGTTCTTTTTGCAGAGCCTTCAGCTGCTTCTGCGTGTCCTCGGACGGTGCCTCGCTCTGGATGCGCTTCATCTCGTCCTGTGCCGCTGTGAGCTGTGCCTGCAAGTCGGTCATGCCTTTCTTGGCGGAGTTGATGTCCGCGCCGTTGATGTCCATGAGCTTCTTGATCTGCTCGTCGGTCGCTTCCGGGAAGATCTCGGAGATGTCTGTGCGTTTCATGTGTGTCCTTTCTCCGCTACGCTTTTTACGAGGTCGCGTCTCTGCGGTCGGTAGTTTTACGACATTCCGGTCAAAAATTTGTATAAAAATGAGAGGCTCGTCAGCCTCTCGCTTTTATTTGGTCTATCAGCTCGTCCACAAGGTCGTCGTCCTCGAACCAGTCCGACCGCGCCCAGTAGCCGCGCCGGTCGTTCACGATGCTTCCGCCGATGATTAAATCGACGTGCTCCACGAGGTTCGGAGCGACGTTGTAAACGAGGTCGTACGGGTGCCGGTCTTCCATGAACGACCAGAAAAAGCTGTCGTCCATCTTCCCGGTCTTCACCCACTCGGAAAAGATGTATCTGTACTGCGCGTCCGTGTAGAACCACTCCGCACAGTCTCGCGCGTATTGGTCGGGGATGCGGACGCACTGGAAGCTGTGCCACGAATCCGGTTGATGCACCGTGCCGCGCTGCCGTATGTCGTCTTTGAAAGACTCACAGCAGAAGCCATACACGACGCCCTTGTCCAGTTCCGCGCACCGCTTTGCGAAGTCTTTGCAGATGAGCACGTCGTCCTGGATGTGCCATGTGCCGCCGTCGCCGGTGCTGGCGGCGAAGCTCTCCATGCACGACTGGAGATTCCCCTTTCCTTCGGTGTCGTTCCAGACCTCAATGTCGTCTATGCCCTGCGCCTTGAGTGATGGGATGAGAAATTCATCCACATACCACATCCGCTTCGGGCAGGCGTGTATGAGAACCTTCACGGCGTTTCATCCTTTCAAACGTCGATTTCTTCCATGATGGAGCTGTCGAGGTTTATGAATCCTTCGGCTTTATGTTCGGCATAAGCGGCACGCCGCATGGCGTTTATCTTGTCTTCCGGTGAGCCGCTCGTGCTGTTGTACATGGCTTTGTACTTGTCCGGGTCATACCCGGCGACCGTCGTACTGCTGTTGAACCGGATGGCGAATGTACAGTCGCAGTTCGCGTGAACGTGCTCGGCGTGCCCGCCTCTCAAAACCTTTTTGCTGGCTCTCTGCCAGCCGCGCGAGGCGAGAGTGATACAGAACGCGCACGTCTCGCCGTGCGGAATCCACGCCCACTCAGCGCCGTCTCGGATGGCGTTCTGCATCGTCGTGTCCACGCCGGCCATCTTCACCCACCGCCCCACGGCGGAGGCGACAATGTTTGCGTTCCCGGTCTTCACCGTGCCCTGTATGGCCTTCGCCACTTCGTGCATCGTAGCCGTGGCGGCAGGCTCGGACGCGGGAAGCATGACGCCGGACGCAAGCGCGGTCGCGTCATACATCTGGCACGCAAGCTCCGCGGCGGCTTCGCCGTACTTCGTCGCAAGCCCGAAGGCGTAGTCGATGGCGGCGTTTATCTGTTCCTGCGTCTGCGGCATACCGTAACGTTCGATGTATTTCAGCATCTTGTCGGTCGCCGCGTCGTTCACCTTACGGAGGCGCGCAAGAAACGCAGTCCACGCCGTGGAGGAAATCGTCATTCAACATCCATCTCCTCAAGCACCGCCAGACCGCGCGCCCGCTGCTCCTGCGCGTTGATGCGCCGGATGTCAGCCTGCGAGAATCCCATCATCTCGCAGAACACGTCCGTCCCGGCGAACTCCGGGCGAACCGTGGCGATCTTCAGCGCGGCGTCGGCGGTCGCGGACAGGCTCGGCATGGCGGGGTTCTTGAAATGCGCCACGAGCCCCTTCTGCTCGTCGTCCAGCCCTTCGATGGTCGTGTTGTTCGCCACCGCAAGCGCCATCTGCGCGATCACGCGGAGGGCGTCGCCGTTCCCGGCGTTCAGCTGTTCGGCCATGGACACAAGTGTCACGCTCTGCGCCTGGATGGCGTCGGAGCTCGTCGGGTTCGCGTCGTTCACCACGCCGGTGTCAGAGACCGTCAGACCGGTGGCCGCCGAAAACTGCGTCGCAAGCATCCGCAACATATCGACGTGCGGTGTGATGTTGCCCTGCGGCAGCTGTCCGAAGCTTGGCTTCTCGCCCGTCTCCGGGTTCACCGTCGAGGCGATGATGGAGCCGACGTACTGCCGGAACTTATCATTCACAATCGCGTCATACTGGTCGTCCGTCACGCCCAGCAGATACTTCTGCGGCGATGTGGAGAACTCCAGACCGATGGTCGCGTTTGCGATGGTGCGGACATACGAATCTATCAGCCGCCGCACGGGCTCCTTGATGCGGGAGCGCCCGAACGGCTTATCGCTCGTCGCGTTCCAGATCAGAGGCTCCATCAGAGGCCGACCCATCTTCTGCGGGAAGCGTTCGGCACTCCACTCTGCCCCGCTCCTGGTCAGCACCCAGATGTCCGTGTCCGTGTAGAGGTTGACGATGGACGGAATCCACGTCTGCGAGCTGTTGTCCGGCGCGGTGTCGATGATGGCCATGCCGTAGGCGATGCGCCCGGCCTCGCCGTCCCACTCCGCCGCGGCGGTGCGCGGAGAATGGAAGCGGATTTTGCACCCAATTTTCGGGTCACGGGAGAGCGTGGCGAAGGACGAACCGTACAGCAACTCATCGCGGCAGGCCTTCATGTACTCGGCCACGAGGCGGTTTTCCGTCACGATGCCGTCAAGCGCTGAGACCGTGTTGCCGTTCAGATCCACGAAACCGTCGAACATCGAACGAGCCGCCAGAACGTCCACCGTCTTCGCGCCCCACGCGCAGCCGATCTCCAGCTTGCCGATGCCGCTGGGAAGCGCAAGGCCGAGGTTGACCGAACCAACGGAAATCTTGCCTTCGTAGTATTTGTTCTTCACGTCGTTCTTTACGGCGTGGCTGTTGTATGTCTGAAGGAGCTTCGCCAGCATAATGCGCTCCCTGTCGGGAAGTCCGCGCACGTTCGCAACTGCTAGTATCATCCTATCCTCATCCTCCTGGTGTTACCGGCGGATTGACATATCTCCAAATATATCCGTATGAAGTTTGAAAACGCCCACGACAACAAGCTATAATATTTGTTGCTTTCATTGTCTTCTGGCTCGCCTTTTCAATAGCAGCAGGGCATTTCCAACGCTTCACAAACAATCCGTCCGTTGTGTACTGATCTATCTCTAGAAAATGATTTTTATATCGGTTTTTTACAGATCTCTTAATCGCCGTTCCGTAATTCGCGTTATAAGCTCTATCGCACCACTCAAGATTGTCCACAAAATTATTAGTCTTGTTTTCGTCTTTGTGGTTTACCTCAAGATAACCACAAGGATTATCCAAAAACGCTTTTGCAACCTCTCGGTGGATTTTGATTATTTTTCTTTTCCCGTCAATCTGAAGGGATGTGCATTCGTATCCCTGTTTGTTTATTCGCGTCTTCAATATACGTTCAGAAACACTCCGGGCGCTGTTTAGCGCTTTTCGCCCAACGCTTTTTACTCTTCCCAGACTGCTGATCTGATAAGCCCCGTTTGAAATCGCTATATCTTTCCATACTTCACGCATTCTGATCACCTCCGATCAAAACACGTCCGTCAATTTCGAGATATAGTATTTCGCTATAATGCTTTTTACCTATTCGCAGAACAGGGTTATACTCACCCAGACTAATGTCATAGTCCTTAGTGGTTTTCTCGAATTCTGCCAATGCGTAATACATACACTCGCAGACTACATTGTTCCACGAATCATAGTTGTACTCCGCTCCTGCGCAAACATCTGTTTCGCCTGCTTCTGGGTCGCATGGCTTTCTGTAATAGTTAAGCCTCTGCGCCGCTCCGCAATACCCTTTTTCGTACCTGCATTTGATGTGTGCCATATTGTTTACCTCGCTTTCGTAAACTCGCTATTTGTTGATGGCAAGTCAGGTGGTTAGCGATTACCACTTTTCGGGAGCTACCCTATACTTGCCATATATCAACCAATTTTCATGCGACGGCGCGGGTCTCTCTTACTGTTTTTTGCGCCCCATAGCGCAAGGGCGCACGCCTCTATCGGGCTGGAGTTGTCGCCGCCGAATCCCCAGCCGCCGCCGATGGGGCGCTTCACGGATGTGACCGCGCTCTCGCGGAGCTGTTCCTGCGGTTCGTACCATGTCACCGTCTGCTCCGCCAGCGCGTCGCACAGCGTACTTGCGGCGCTTACCACGTCTTTTGCCGAAGGCCTCACGACGCTGTTTTTGTGCTTCCATGTGTCGGCGATCTTGTCCACAAGCACGTCCGCACCGTTCCGCCCATCGATGACCACGCAGCTGGCCTTGTCCGCCCGCTCATTCAGCCAGTCCGCCAGCCATCGCGTGCCGTGCCCGGTGGGGCGCTGTTCAATGAGCGAGATGCGCGCCGCGCCGTCCTTCGGGATCACCGCGCCGGCAAGCGTGGCGAACGAACCGTCCGCCGAGAACTTCACGCCGAACGCCGTCTTACCTTCCGGCTTCTGTTCCATGCTCTTGCAGGCGTCAAACGTCGCCGCGGGGATCGCGTAATCTATCTTGTTTGAAACGACAGGCGTCCACCATCCAAGCCTTTCACGAGCAAAGCCGCTCAGCTCCATAGTGTCGTATTCGTTTTCGACTGTCTTTTCTGCAATTCTGTACCCCATAGCCGGGT
>Ga0326512_10003844_pt1 | contig 10964 bp, 10 predicted proteins | sample 1_2617_0518_D_FD_203652 | JGI IMG/M metagenome (GOLD analysis project Ga0326512, IMG submission 203652) | Bovine rumen microbial communities from UC Davis, California, United States - 1_2617_0518 | ecosystem: Host-associated > Mammals > Digestive system > Stomach > Rumen | place: USA...
TAGGAAGGATTCATCAATGGAATAGACAAAAAGGTCTTCTTCTGAGACGTAGTCCAGATAGATTTCATTGATAAGAGCGGATATCTCCAGATAATGCTTCATCTTTGGTTGAGCGATAATCAGTCCGGGAATGTCCTTAGGGACATCATATAGACGACAACGGGATTTCACACCATACTTCTCTTTGATGAACGGAGAAGCCGCTAAAACGATGGTTCCATCGCCTCTGGATTCATCTGCGACAACCAAGGGCGTAGTAAAAGGATCCATGTTTCTGTCGATACATTCGACAGAAGCATAGAACGACTTTAAATCGATGGCCAATATCACACGTTGTAGTTGTTTCATACCTTCATTATAAAAACGAAATGAATTTCGCTTGGAAAAAGTAAACAACTTGAAATCAAACATGCTACCAGCATCTCAGGTTTCCTTGGCTTCTTTTGGGAAAGGAAAAAGATATCTCACAGACGAACTTATTTTTTAAATTCAAAAAGCAACTCGTTGACAGGCATAGTGGGTGGGTTCTAAGCATATAAAATAGTTACAAAATCAAGGTTATATCAAGTTTACATACGTCCTAAATAAGTAACAATTGTACAAATGACGAAATATCACTTAGTAAAGCGATTTCATAGTATTGTATTATTCTTGAAGGTTGAGTATATTAAAGCCATGACTCAATCAGAAATCAGAAAAGGAATACTTGTCCAGCGTAATTCTCTCACCCCTGAATTCATCCGTGAAAAGTCATTAAAAATGACCGAAGATATTTTGAATGACAAGTTATATAAAGAGGCTAAATACATCTATGTCTATTCTCCAATTAATAACGAGATTGACACGAATTATTTAATTGTCAAAGCCTTACAAGATGAAAAAGTTGTTTGTTTACCAATCGTCTTATCTCAAGGTGATATGGTCTTCAGTCAGGTCAATACAACCACCACGTATAGAAAAGACAAACACAACATTTTAGAGCCTGTTTTAGACCCCAAAACCATCGTTGATAAACCTGGTTTGATGATCGTTCCACTCGTCGGTTTCAAGGGCAATGGACGCATGGGTTATGGTAAGCAGTACTACAACAACTATCTGGCCAACAGAAAGAATTGTCTTTATACCATCGGTGTCGCTTATAAGTTCCAGGAGAACGATGACATCGTCTTTGATGAAAGAGACGTTCCATTAAACGAAATCAGAGCTTATTAAAAATACCTTCCGCTACAACAGGCGGAAGGTATTTGTTTCTAGAGATTTTCGATTTCTTTCTGATAGTCGATACCGCGAGCTTTCAAGATTTCCATATACTTCTTGTAGATATATGCGGAGACTTCTTCCAGATTATATTTCTTGGTGTCGACATTGACATCGATCATATCAAGCTGTTCCTTGGTAAGATGGAAAGCATTCTTATCATTTTCGATACGAGCTTCTACTCTCACTGGATCATCACCTCTGGAGAGCATTCTCTCCTTACAGGTCTTTTCGTCTAAGTTCATGTAGAAGAGAACAATCTTTGGATCGTTAAAGGACTTATAAGTCATGGCGCCATTGATCTCAAGAGCCATGCATTTATCGATACGAACTTCTTTTTTGGAGGTACCATAACTGTTGCCGTTGAAGGTGACATGTTCGACGAATTCATCGTTGTCAATCATACGATCGAATTCTTCTTTGCTGACAAAATGATAGTCAATATCGTTGACTTCACCATTTCTCATCGGTCTGGTGGTGTGAGTGATGACTTTCTTAATACCGTAGTGATCCTGAAGGTAAAGACAAGTAGCGGTCTTTCCTGATGCGGATGGCCCCGTAAGAATAATCATGTTCGCGTTCTCCTCTCCAAAATATTTAAACTATTTTAATGAGATATCTGTATGATTTCAATAAATTATTACTAAAATAGACGTGAATTTGCCTTTTTTAACAACAGTCAAAATCATTTTAGTTTGAAATCTACAATATGCTCAATTTCTTTTGTTTCTCTCAAGTAGAAATCTGGTTGAATCGAATAACTTTTTAAATGTTCTTCACTCTGATAACCCCATAAGACAGAACAGATGGTTCTCACCTTGAGGTTATAAGCAGTCTGAATATCCGTAGTAGAATCTCCAAAATAAGCAACTTTCTGATAATCTATATGATAATCCTTGGCCGCGTTGATAAAAGCGACTGGATCTGGTTTGGTGACGCCACCAAGCGGGATTCCTACCATCTTCTCAAATGTTCCTTTAGGAAAGAGGTTCTTTTCAATCTCTAGAGCAATCTTTTCTGGTTTATTAGTGTAGATAAATAAAAGCACACCTTTGCTTTTTGCATATGCCAAAGCATCTAGTAGACCATCATAAGGTTTCGTCTTAACCTGATAATGATCTAAATAATAGTTGTAATAAGTATCAAAGACACTCTGGAAGAGTTCTTGTCTTTCATGATGCATCGCTCTTTGAATCAACTTGACGGAACCATTACCTAAATAGGTTGTACATTCTTCATAGCTGATTGGCATGAAATCATGACGAATCAAAGAATAATTGACCGCATCACAAATATCTTCCACTGTGGAGACAATCGTCCCATCCATATCGAAAATAAACGCTTGATAATCAGATTTTAATAAATTTTGCATGCAAAAATTGTAACACAAAAAGACGAATTTCAAAGCCAAACGCCTAGAAATTTAGTTCTTTTACCTATTTCACTTTTTCAGCGATATATTCAGCAAGTTTTTTAGCAATATTAATTCCTGAGACTTTCTCAATCTCAGTGAAGAAAGCATTTCCGTTAGCCTCAATGAAAATCGGCTCATCATTTTCATCGGTACCGACATCAATACCCGCATAAAGAAGACCTAAAGCCTTAGAAGCCTTTAAGGCCAAATCCTTATAAGACTGTGGAAGAGAATTAGTCACATCACGACCGGTACCACCCAAAGCGATATTAGAACGGAAGTCATGCTCGTTCTTTCTTTCCATACAGGCGATGACTTCATCACCGATGACGATGATTCGATAATCATGTCCCTGATGTTTTGCTAAGAACTTCTCATAGAAGTGTTGCGTCATCAGATATTTCATCTCAATCTCTTCTAGTTCTTTTCTATCGCGAACTAAAAGAACTTGTTTACCTAAAGAACCATGACACTCTTTAAAAACGAGTGGATAGCCAAGTTCCTTTTCCACACGGTCTAAGAACTTCTTCATCTGTTCTTCGTTTGGTTTTGGTGTATAGCATAAAGGAGCAGGAATGGTCATCGGAGCATTCACACCAGCCTGATATAACGCCAGGATAGATAACATCTTGTCATCAGATAACATCATCGACTCATAGGAGTTGAACAAAGGTAACTTCAAAGACAAAACCTTGGCAAGATAATTATCCTTATCGAGATCAAGAGCAAAAGCGTAAGAGGATAAATCCAAGGAGATATCATTACCACAGCAAAGAGGTAACAGCTCAATGGCGTCTTTGACTTCTACCTCGATACCTAAGGGACGGAATTCTTCGGTCAAACGAGCGGCTTTGTATTCGTTGTTCTGATTCTTGAAATAACCATTAATGACTAGCAGTGCTTTTTTCATATTTATAGATTATAGCGTGAATATCGATGAAAATGAACGGATTTCGGATAATACTTGCTTTTGAGCCTGACTCCTACTATAATAGATAACGCTTGTAAGAAGCCTTGTCTATATCGCGGGGTAGAGCAGTGGTAGCTCGTCAGGCTCATAACCTGAAGGTCATTGGTTCGAATCCTTTCCCCGCTACCAATGAAAAATCAAAAAGACCCATTCGGGTCTTTTTTTCGTTTCTAAACCTATGGTGAAGACCTTCAGGTTATGAGCGCCGTGATCCGTTATGCGTGCCTAGAGCACCATAAAACATCAATGCGACTCTAAAAAATTAGAAAAGGAGTATGCCCAAAAAGAGGAGACGACTCTTTTTAGGCATACCCCTATATTAAGGAGGAAATTCTTATCTTTTTAAAATACGGATACTACTTATCCTCTTTTTCTTGAGGATTTTTTATCCTTCGTTACTTTTGACGAAGAATCTTTGCTGTTATTTTTGCTTCTAGCCATATGATCCATAAAAGACATATCCACAGTTTTGAAAAACCATGGATAACGCTGATCATATCTTCTAAGTCTAACCATCATAACGTTCAGCGATATACTGCATATCTGGACCAAGATTCGCCCACCAGATATCCGTCTTCCAACGTTTATACTCGTAACGGATTTCTTTTCCGACATAACGAGCATGAGCTTTAAACTGTAATGGACCGATGTGAGGATTATCCATAAACTTCCAATCTCTTCGGTGTAGATGTTTGATGACTTGTTCTTTAGAGCAGACCACACAATAATTCACATCACCAAAGCAGATATAATCTGCTGGTTGATTACCTTCTACGGTTCCTATGAAAACATGACGAACTACAAAGTCGATGACAAAATCCTTATTGCAGTTAAGTTCTTCGTTCAGTTCCTTGATTCTATCACTGATCATAGCCTTGAACTTCACATAATCAATACGTTCTTTTCCTGAGCCATCCATAGTACCGTCGCTAAAATGATTTAAAAGAATGGTTGCTTGAGAATGAATCGACAAACCTTTTTCTCTTAAATACAGAACAAACTTTTTCAGATCTTCTTCACCGACTGTGGTCGCGCGACCACTCTTTAAAGAGATATACTTTCTATCTCCTTTGTACTCGATGAAGAAATCTGGTTTTTGGAATTTGTCTACCAAACCTGCAATCACGACTTCTTCGGGATCAAAGAAACCATAGATTTCTTTCATCATGTGTTGAAGATTATGTGGAAGATCACAAATCTTCTTTCCATTTAATGCTCTGACGAACTCATCTTCTTTTAATCTGCCAATATTTTTATGCATCTCTGATGCCTCCTTTCAAAGTAAATGCGTTCGTTATATAAATTGCCCAAAACGAGCTGTTTTTGTCTAAACTTTTTAAAAAATTTTTTTGCCTTTAGGAACTAAAATCTCAAATATTGCGATAACTATCGCAATATTTAAGAAAATTAGGCTTTGCATAAAAATTTTCACTTTAGTAATTTTTCCAAAAGAAAAAACTCGGATACCCCGAGTTTTTTCACATTTCTTTTTTTAAAAAAATTAGTTAGATCTCTTCTTACCCCAGAAGAATAAGGCAACTGTACCAGGACCAGTATGAGAACCAATGGTAGTGCCAATAGAGTTGATAACAACCTTACCATTCATATGAGGGAACTTCTCTTCGACCATTTCCGCAACCGGTTTGGCAAAGTCCATACAGTTGGACATAGAGATATAGACCTTACCATCATAATCTAAACCCTTATCAGCAAATTCAACCATCTTCTCAACGATAGCCTTTTCAACTTTCTTGATGGTACGAATCTTTTCTCTTGGAGCAAGATGACCATCCTCATCCATATTGAGAAGAGGACAGATGTGAAGAAGGTTACCTAAGAAACCAGAAGTCTTAGAGATACGACCACCTCTGACATAATACTTCAAGTCCGTAGAGAAGAACCAATGATGGACTTCAAGCTTATGTTCTTCCGCCCAGGCTCTGAGTTCTTCAATCGCCATACCCTGATCTCTTAAATCAGCAAGTTTATCCATCAAAAGACCATAACCAGAAGAAGCACCCAAAGAGTCAACGATATAGATCTTTCTATCAGGATATTTCTCCTTTAACATGCTGGCCGCATTGCAAGCAGACTGGTAAGTGCCAGACAAACCAGAAGACAAAGAGACATGAAGAATATCCTTGCCTTCTTCTAAGAACGCCTCAAAGAACTTATAGTATTCACCAGCAGAAACCTGACTGGTCTTCGTCATCGCACCTTTTTCCATATCCGCATAGAACTTCTCATAAGGATAAGACTGACCAAAGTCATCCATATAATCCTTACCATCAACAATGAAATGGAATAAGACAGTCTTGATATCTCTATCAATATAATGCTGAGCATTTAAATCAGAAGTAGAACAGCAACTGATCACATAATCCGCCATAGTGGGCCTCCTAATAAAATCGCTTTTGACAACGCCCTATTGTAACCCTTTTATATTCACTAATCTAGAACAAAAAGGAGAAAAACAGGCCATCAGTCCAGAATCACAAAAACAACAAATTCTTCTAGATACGTTTTGCAACTTCTAAGGCAACAAATAGCTTATTGATGTTGTGATTAGCGTCATGTAACTGACTATGAACATAACGATCATCCGATAGAACATCACCCGTCACCAGGAAATCATATAGTTCCCAATCACGATAATCACAAATCGCCTGAACACCAGCTAGTTCCATTTCCACAGCAAGACAGCCATCTTCTCTACGCTTCTTGACCAGATTTCTCGTTTCTCGATAAAACGCATCCGTCGTCCAGACTCTCCCCTTGATATAAGGTAACTTCAGTTCCTCAAAAATAGAAGCAAGCTTATCTGCAGTCTTAATCCTGATATAGTCACTCGCAGGAGCATAATGATAAGACATCCCCTCATCACGATAAGCCTCCGTAGGAAGAACATACCTATTATCCGTCTTACTCGCATCAAGGCTACCTGCCGAACCAAACATGATAATCTTACTAGCACCCAGCTGATAATTGGCTTCCTCTAGTTCATTGCCGGTATTGGTAGCCCCAATACTGGCTAAAAAGAACCCGATCTTCGTACCCTGATAATCAAAGCAGAAGATATCCTTACAACCATTGACGCACCTTAAAAGACCGACCTTCTGGCAAGCAAAATGATTCAGAATATAATCATGAATCTCACAAGAGAAGATGATCAGAGCGATATCAGCAACCTTCTTTGGTTCACCAAAGAAATCTTTTAAGGATAACACCGGTTCAGAATCCGGATCAAAAGCATCAATAATCATAAAAAGATTCTCCTTGCAAGAATATAACAAAAGAAAACCGCCCAAGCAATGGGCGGTTACAATCTATATTACTTTGTCACCTGATATTTACGGAATGGCAAGTACTTTGAAACCTTCTTCTGATAATCCTTATAAAGCGGATATTTCCCACTGGTGATATTCTCACCAAACGTCGAACTACCTAAGAACAACAAGATCAACATCATACAACCTATCATCGACCAGTTGAAGATGCCATAGACATTAACACCCGCCTGAATGGTAAATAAATATAAAGAGAACCAGACACCCTGCTCACCAAGATAATTTGGATGACGCATGAACGCCCAGATACCTTTGGTATTAAAACCATAAGAATAAGGTTCCGGAAGTTCCTCTAACTTCTTCCCGTCTCCTAAAAGCTTATACTTCACACTTTGGAATCTCCACTGCTGCTCATCAGAAACAGTTTCCAAAAGCAAGAAAGCAAACATCAAGCCAGCAGCCAAGAAATCCATACCGCCAAAAGCAACACTGGATTCCATCACCGCAACACCTGGTAAACAAGTTAATAGAATCAACACATTTTGATAAATCGAGATGAAGAAGAAATCAAAGAAAGCGAACAAGACACGATTTTTCAAAATGGTGTGCTCACGTAAATACGCCCAACGATAATCCTCAACACCTTCCCAGAACTTCCAGCTGTAAGCACCCTTTCTAGCAAAGTTGAAGGTCAAACGGATACCCCATAAAGTAGCAAGGATAGCCATCACCACCACACGAGGATTCATACCAGAGCGGATAGCGATAATCCAGAGATAGACTTCTGGAAGAATACTCCAGAGCTTATCCATCTGGGAATTGTTACCAGAGATCTCACCCACCAAGAAACAATAAAGGACACTGACCCCACAGACAATACCAAGAATCAGCATGGTATTTAACTGTAAATCGCTAAGTAGGGGTGGACAGAAAACAAAGCCTAAAACACTTAAGCTGATGACAACAAGCGAAACGCCAACAGTAGATAAAATATTTTTCATAGATACCTCAAAGACAAAAATGCCTAAATCTTATCATACTAAAGGTCACAATTGATAACAACTGTTTTTCTTCTTAATCAATGTTGCTTAAAGAAAACGCCTTGTCTCAAGTGAGTCAAGGCGTCTACTTTTACTTGCAAAGTTCTTCTAACGCAGCTCGTTTTTCTTCGATTTCTGCTAGATAAGATGAATAATCAATGTCTTCTTTGGCACGAAGGTGCTCCGTCATCTCTATCACCGGACTGGCAAATGGTGTCAAAGCCAGATTGAGAATGATGCCCTTTAAACCATGAGCGGCCTGAAAGGCGGCTTCTAGATCATGATTTTCAATCGCCTTTGGTAATTTCGTAAAGCCGTCATTACCAGGAACGGTGGCGACCAGTTTCAGGTAGAGGGCTTCTTTGTTGACACATCTTTTTAAACCTTCTTCGACATCGGCACCAAAGGTTTTCAATCCTTCTATGGTTAACATGTTTTGTCCTCCTTCTTGATGAACTTTTCAAAGTCGACTGCTCTGACCGGCTTCGAGAAATAATAACCCTGGATCACCTGATAACCTAACTTCTTCAAGATGTCGAGCTGTTCTTTGGTCTCGACACCCTCAGCGACCAACATGACGTTGAGGAATTTGGCGATCTCAGCGACGATTTTGACCATGTTATAGGTCTTTTCATTGGTCAAAAGCGTTTTGACAAACTGCATATCCAATTTCAGGACATCAAAGGTCAGACTGGTGATGGCGTTTAAGGAAGAATAACCAGAACCGAAGTCATCGACTTCAATCTTGAAGCCTTCTTTTCTCAGCTTGCTGACAATCTCTTCAATCTGATCGGTTTCATTGCCATAAGCGGATTCGGTGATTTCCAGATACATATCGTGTGGAGAAATCTCTGCTTCATCAACAATTTCTTTAAAAGTCTTGGCGATGTTAGGGTCAAATAAGTCGACACGAGAGACATTAACGGAAACTGGTATCGTTCTATGATAGATATCTTTCCACCTGCGAATCTGTCTAGCGGCTTCTTGCCAGACGACACGGTCAAGCAGTCTGATATCTCCATTTTCTTCAAATAAAGGAATGAAGACACCAGGAGAGATGAAACCGAGTTCTGGATGATTCCAGCGGATTAAGGCTTCCGCGGAAGATAGCACTGGTGTATCACCCTGAATATTCATCTTAGGCTGATAATAGACTACAAATTGATGTTCGCTGATAGCCTGCTTTAAATCGGAGACGAGCTGTTGTCTAAAGAGGGCATTCTTCTGACGTTCGTTATCATAGATGATGACTTTATCTTTGTTGCTGTTGATGATTTCATCGCAGACCAGTTTGGCGCGACGGATTCTGCTTTCCACTGGTTCAATCTTATCCTCGACATGATACACACCCATCTTGAACTTAAAGGTAAGACCCTGCATCTCTAAATCAAATCTCTCTTCCACCTCTCTAAAGAACTTCTTGTAGTCTTTCTGGCGGTTGAGATACATCATGAAATATTCAGACTTGTAGTTACCGACGATACCATCGCACTTCAAAGCCATGTCTTTTAAGACTTTGGCAAATAAGTAGAGAGCGTCATAACCTCTTTCATGGCCGTGTAATTCACTGAAAAGATGCATCTTTTCAATCTGAATAACCATCATATCCGTCTTGCCATCGATGTTATAACGGTCCATCTTGTTGACGTATTCAGCAAAGATATGAGAGTTATAAACACCGGTTCTCTCATCACGTTCGGCCGCCTGAATGATCATTCTGTCTTCCGATAATTCAATCGAACGACGGACACGAGCAAGAATGATTTCTTTCATGTTATATGGTTTAGAGATGAAATCAACCGCACCCAAATTCAGAGATTCTAATTCACTATCCTTTTCACCAGTTAAGACGATAACGGGAATCTTCTTATACTTCTCTTCCTTCTTGATCTCCTGTAAAAAAGCAAAGCCGTTCATGATCGGCATATTGATATCTAATAAAATCAAAGAGATTGGAATCAAAGATTCATGAATCAAATGTAAAGCTTCTAAGCCGTTGTTGGCTTTCAAGACATCATAATTCTCTTCGAGATAACTCGCTAAGATTTCCCGATTGATGAATTCATCTTCCACAATGAGGACGGTGCGTTTGATCTGATGAATGATGTTTTTTCTCTGATTCATAGTTTTCTCCTCTTCTCTCACATAGATTTCACTTTTTTGCTTTTTACAACACTATTTCTTCAACTGAGCTAACGTCTTTTCAAGCAAGTCGATATCGACTGGTTTTGTCATATGAGCATCCATACCGATCTCAAGACATTTCTCTGCATCTTCGGCAAAGGCATCCGCAGTTAAAGCGATAATTGGTGTCTTCCAGGCATCTTTACGCTCATGCATACCACGAATGGCTTCGGTGGCTTCAAAGCCGTTCATGTTTGGCATTCTTAAATCCATCAAGATGACATCATATTCAAATTCCTTGGATTTCTTGAATAATTCAGTCGCAATCTGACCGTCTTCGGCAACGTCGACAATCGCTTCACGATCTTCTAATAGACTCTTGATAATTTCAGCATTGATATACTGGTCTTCTGCTAACAAGATCTTCAAACCCTTCAACGAGATCGCATGTTCGATAGCACCGTCTAATTCTTGATAGTCAGGCGTATATTTCACCAACTGATGATAGAGGGTAGATTTGAACAAAGGCTTTGGAATAAAACCGGTCGCACCAGCTTCTCTGGCGTCTTTTTCAAACTCCGCGGAATCATAAGCGGAAATCAAACAAATCGGTTTTTCTTTACCGACAATCTTTCTTAGATTCTTGATCACTTCAATACCATTGCTATTACCCATACGATAATCCACAAGGATGGCAAAGTAATCATTAACTCTAACTTTCTCTAAAGCATCTCTTTCCGTCATGCAGTATTCACCAATAGCATCTAATCTTTGGATACCATCGATGGCAGTCAAGCACAAATCTCTGTTGTCATCAATAACAAGGATCTTCAAACCGGTGAGTTTCATATGGCTATCATCAACAGCAACCC
>Ga0326512_10003845_pt1 | contig 10962 bp, 11 predicted proteins | sample 1_2617_0518_D_FD_203652 | JGI IMG/M metagenome (GOLD analysis project Ga0326512, IMG submission 203652) | Bovine rumen microbial communities from UC Davis, California, United States - 1_2617_0518 | ecosystem: Host-associated > Mammals > Digestive system > Stomach > Rumen | place: USA...
GTCTCAGACGCGGCAGTACGCTCAGCGGTAGGTGCAGCAGTCTCAGACGCGGCAGTACGCTCAGCGGCAGGTGCGGCAGTCTCAGACGCGGCAGTACGCTCAGCGGCAGGTGCGGCAGTCTCAGACGCGGCAGTACGCTCAGCGGCAGGTGCGGCAGTCTCGCCAGCAGGTGCGGGAGTACGGTATGCCTTAAGACTCTTGCCCTCTGTACCGGCTTTTATCGAGTCTTTAACAAAATTTGATGTCTTGCTGCCAGCATTGCGAATGCCCTTCACAATATTTCCTGGCAGATTGACTATATCTTTTCCGGTCTGCTTTGCATCGCGATACAGCATTCCCGCAAAGTTAAACGGATTAAACCGCGCGGCCTTAGCCATCTTGAGCACGCCTCCTGCACCAGCAAGATCAGACGCGAGCTCAAGCCCGCCGCCACCATACTTGCCAATAGCGTAAGCCCATGAGCTGTCATCCTCCGGATACTCGTAGAGAGTACGATTGTTTCCTAAGAGCGAATTATTACCGATGCTCGCAATAGGCGTATTATTCATTCCACGGGCGAGCTCACCGCCCACACCAGTACCAACCTCGCTTTGGTCGTTAGCATTGGCAAGATTACGAATAGCCTGATAAATCTCGTCATCATTCTGTGCGCGGTCAACCGCAGACTTGGCATCTGCCAACTGCTGGTCAGTATAGACTTTACCGCCATATGACCACTTCCTGCCAAAAATCCCGCCCGGTGTTTCAGAAGATATCTGACCCATCTGATCAATCTGACGCTTGGTTACGTCCTTTGCCCGCTGAAGGCGGTCAATTGCCGCGTACTGTGCTGCAACTTCGGGGTTGTTCTCGATAGCCGAAACTGCGGAGTCTGACTGCGGCGCATCAAGCCCATAATTAGAAAGCCCATAATTAGAAATACGTGCCATTACAGCCAACCCTCCGGATTATCTGAACGCTGCTCAGCTGCCTCTGCCGCTGCCTGTGCCTTAGCCGCATTAGCGGCACGCAGCTGACGGACGTACTCAGTTGCACGAATACTGTCAGGAGTCACGATATTGCCATCCATGGCATCATGGAACAACTTCGACCCATACGCATCAGTATAATAATTCTCATTTAACCGATGCTGACGATCAGCGCGCAAACCCTGTCGTGCTGCGGCGGCACGTAAAGCTAATTTTTCAGGATCGCCCCATACTTTCGAACCCTCTGTAATGTCATTAGCCATTTGCTCATTATTAGCATCGATTACGTAAGACTTCTGCTTTTCTAATTCTTCAACAGCATGCTTATATCGTTCAGGGTCAGAAGAACGTAACATATTACCAATAGCAGTGATCGCGGCTTCAGCACGCACCCCAGCAGGGTCATCCGGAGCATGGAACATACGCAGCCAATTAATGCCCTCACGTATCTGATCCTGATAGTCATTTACGCCAGACTCAGTTTGAGCCTGCCGCTCTGACGAAACAGCTTTACCCAAATCAGCCGCCCCTGTATTGCCCGGATTATTCTGTAAATTATCTATGTCGCTGGCAGTTGACGCCTTCTGTATTTCAGCCAGCACAGCGAGATTATACGCGGCATCATCTTTGATATTCTGACTGTCAACCGCCCCATATATGGATTTCAGGAGTTCCTTGCCGTCCGCAGGATGCTGTTTCAAAAACTCGTCAACAGCTGCTTTAACCTCCTGTTCATGATCATCAGCAGGAGCAGGCTGTGCGCCGCCCTCAGTCTTAGCAGGGGGCTGTCCAGCAGGGGTCTGCCCTGAAACTTTCCCTTCAACCTCGGGGTTGTCTGCCATAATACCAGCGTCCTTATCTGCCTGTTCACGCATATAGTGATCAGTAGCAGCCTGACCGCTGGCATTGGACATAAACTTACCAGTTGTCGGGTCATATCTCACAGCATCAGCCTCAGCCTGAGACCAGCCCTGATTAACGAGGCTCTGACGCCAGTTGGCAAATGATGTATTGCCAGCTGCCTTAACACTGCGCAGAACATCGGCAGTTACATCAGAACCGGACAGGGGGGCAGAGCGGGTCTTGACTCCATTAGCAGGTGCGCTGCCACGGGAGCGGAACTGGGTACGCTTAGGCTGGGCATAACGCCTGCCGCCTGTACCGCTGGAGGGGTAAGTCTGCGCAGTGTATCCCCCACCAGCAGGAGGGTTATACCCCGAACGGGGCTTGAGCTGACCCATGCGTGCGCCGGGAGCGTTGCTGTACACGGAGTCCTCCGGATTCTGCCCCGGCGCGAGAGGAATATCACTGGTGTCGGGGACCCTGTACTGCACCCGGTGGGACACTACCCCGGAGCGGGGCACGTTGGCGCTCGCCGGACCATAGAGATTTACGTCTCTCGCAGACTCAGCGTAGCCGTCTGACCAATCATTCTGACTCATTATTACCCTCCGCGGGCGAAACTGTCTTGTTCTGCGAGCAGGCCGCTAGCTTGGCGAACTTCTTGCCCGCAATCTTGGGAATGTTGAAAGCTATGTTGACCTGAGTCTGCGAACGCTCAGCCTCCTTGGTCTCAGGAGGGGCGTCAGTGCCCGCCGAGCGCATGAGTATGCTGAGGAGCTGGACAGCCTGACGGTCGTCCATCTGCCCGTTGAGGGCACGCCTGTACAGCGTCTCCTGAAGCGAGGAGGCAAGAGCCTCCGCCCTGATGCGTGCCCCGGCGTTGACACCGAGATCGTGTATGCGCGCCTTCTCAGCGGCGATAAGCTCCTTCATGGCGGGCAGGGTGAGGAGCAGGTTAAGCTCATCAGGCGTCAGCCCGTAGTTGTCCGCCACGTCATCGGCTGTGTAGGTGGCGGCGCCGCCGGAGTCAGTGGACATCATCACGATGTCCTGAGCGATTGCCCCCCACTCCGACCGCTTCGCCGCCAGCTTAGCACGTGCGGCTGTGTCATGTCCACCTTCCGGTGTACTAATCGTGTCCATAATGAACCCAGTTGTATAGCTATACTCAAGTATTATATAATATTTTTACACATTTGCAAGGGGGACTAGCACAATTGAAGCCGATAATCAAGTACTGCGGGGGCAAGTCCCGCGAAATAAAATACTTCGCCAAGTACTTTCCGGACTCATTCGACACATACTACGAGCCGTTCCTAGGCGGGGGTGCCGTATTCTTCGAGTTCATGCCCAAGCACGCGTTCCTCTCTGACTCCAACCGCCAGCTGATGGATTTCTACAAGGATTTCTCCAAGCACTACACGAGAATACGCCGTGAGCTGGAGGCACTTGCCGCTGAGTTCAGACTCAACCAGCGGGAATACGAACTTGAGAAAACAATAAACCCGAAAGAGCATGTGGTCAACCGCAACGAGAACAGGTACTACCTGTTCCGCAGCGCCATGAACGGGCACAGGTACTGTGATTACAGCTCGGCGACCATCTACTACTACATCAACAGGCTGGCGTATGCCGGGCTGACACGCTTCAACAGCAAAGGGGAGTTCAACGCCCCGTTCGGACACTACAAAAAGTTCAGCATTGAGAACGCCGACCTGTCCCACGCGCAACTCTTACAGCAGGCGGAGCTGAAATGCTGCAAATATAAGTACGCTTTCGAGCGTGCCACAGAGAAGGACTTCGCATTCCTTGACCCGCCGTATGACGGAGTGTTCTCCAACTACGGGACTCCGTTCGACGAGAAGGAGCACAGGGAACTGGCGCAGGATTTCAGGAACTTATCCTGCAAGGCACTGATGGTGATAGGGAAAACCCCCCTCACAGAGGAACTGTACAGGGGGTATATTAAGAATGAGTACGGCGTGAAGTACGCCATCGACATCAAGAACAGGATGCCAAGAAACAACGGGCACCTGATAATTACGAACTACTAACTACCATTCATTCCCCATGGCCTGTTTCATGTGGTCGTAGACCTTCTTCCAAAACACTTCCGGGCCGTCGCGGTCAATGGCGGCCTGCATGGAACGGCGGAACTCATCGCCGAACTGCCTGACAAGCTCCGCCTGACTCACATCATCAGCAGTCTCGCCATCTCCGCTATTCCCAGCAGGATTATCGCTCCTGCTATTGTTATTGCCATCGCCTGCATCACGCACCACACCATCAGCTTCCATTCCATTTATTAAGTCTTCCTGAGTCATGTCCCCTCCTGTACATTAAGGCTTCTCAGGCCAAGTGATAGTACGGGGGAAGCCCGCCTGTTCCGGAATATCACGGAGAGCCTGACGGTAGGTCTTGACCTTAGCAAGTCTGTCGGCATCAATCGGATAGTCCGGCGTAACGAGGTAGTCCGTAGCGGCGATGAGCCTGTCACGCTTCTGCCTCGCACTGGCGGCGAGGGCAGTGTCGTACTCTGCGTCGGTGAGATAGATGGCGATACCCCCCGCAAAAGCATCCTTGGACGCTACGTTGTCAGGGGAGTCAGCGGGAGTGTGCACCCAGCGGGTGTAGAACTCCGGCTCGGTGTCGGACTCCATGCAAACATTGCCGGAGGACTCAAACCCGGCACGGGTGATGTCGCTAGGAAGCGAGACATCGCCGCAGCATACCGGCTTCCCATTAAGAAATCTTACAGTATATAACATTATTACCTCAATAGACGATTAAGGATTAACCGTTCGAGCCCTTACTTCAGCAGGGCGAAGGGGCGGACGCCACACGTGCCGGACGCGTAGTACGTGTGCGCAAGGCCTTCGCCGTCCACACACGCGAAAAACACGGAAGAGACGACATCACGAAACCACCACCAGTTCCTGTTATAGTTTATCGCTTTTTCGCTCAGGCGGAAAGCAGACATTTGCCTTGTTACGATTGCGTCATCAATACCTGATGACGAGTAATGCGGTGAGCCTATTACCATATGTTCGGTCATAAGATTGCACTGTACGGATGCCCATACCCCCCACGGCGCGGATGCGCCAGCCCAACCGCAGTATCCTCTTGACACGGCATTATTCTCAACAGTATTTGTGATCATGTCACTGAACGTCAGTATATGGTCAGCCCCGAACGCTCCGACTATGCCCGTAGCGCACGCCGGAATAGTCTCCCTGTACATGCGCGAGCCAGCGTATCCGCCTGTCGTAACGTTGTCGTTGTTCATGTTCGTGTTGAAAATCGACTGTTGCGGCACGATGACGACATGGTGGGCTGTCATGCCTGTATCGCCATTGCCCTTGTTGATCCAGTAGTCGCAGTCCGCGACAACCCAAGTAACATCGTAGGTCTTGCCGGAGATGGTAACCTGCTTCGTGATGTAGTCGCCGGGGAAAATGTCCTTGAAAGTGCCGTCAGCGATGTGCTCCGAGACTGTGCCGTTGTTGAATGCGGCGGTGATGTCCCTGCCGCCCCACATGGCGTTGTGCGCCTCAGCTCCGTCAGGCCACATATCGAACACGTTCTGAGCGTTCAGCTTATTCTTGAACTCCCGGAGTCTGTTGATATCGATTAATTTTTTAAGAGATTTGCTCATTGTATCTCCGTAGAAAAAAGGGGAGCGTACTGCTCCCCTAGTATAACATCAGACCGGCAGATTACGCAAACCGGTCATGACTGGCGTCACGCAAACAGAGCGTCGATGTCGGCAGTCTCGGCGAGAGTGATGTCAGCCGCCTTCTCGTAGGTCGCCTCGGCGAGGTCAGCGTGAGCCTGAGCGTCAGCCTTGGTCTCGTAGGTGTCAGCAATGACAGCGCCGTTGCCGTCCTGATCCGCCTTGGTAGCGTGCGCTACGTTGTTGACGGTGATGACAACGGTAGAGCCGTCAGGACGGGAAAGGGTGATGGTATCGTCAGCGACGGAAGCGGTGCTGATGTACTTCTTCTCGGCGTCAGCCTTGAGGAGGAAACCATCGAGGTCGCCGGAGATGGAGAGGCTGGAGTTCTTCGCGAACTTCTTAACACCGTCTACGGTCTCAAGGGCATAAAGATCATACTCACCCTCAGCCTTGGCAGGGACGAGGTAAAGCACGCCCTCCTCAGCGTCCTCGATGGCAGGGAGCTCGGACACAACCTGAACGAGGTCAATCTTAAGCTTGCTGAGCTTGCCGTCAACGGACTGATCCATCAGCTCCTTGAAGCGGGACAGACGGGTAAGGTCAATAAGTTTCTTAGCTTCTACAGACATAATGTCTCCTTAATAAGCCACGGTCATTCCGTGGCGAAAAGGCCATCGACATCGGAGTCGGTGGCGAGGTCAATATCAGCCCCCGGCACGACGGACTTAACGAAGTCCGTCATGCTGGAGCGGTTAAGGGTGATGCCCTTGTCAGTCGGGTCGACAGCCAGCAGGTTCTCCCCGTTGTCAGAGAGGCAGTGGGGGCCGTCAACGATTATCTCCCCGTTCTCGCCGAGATAGGCGTAGTTGCCTGTCTCACGAGTGATAAGGCCGGACGGGGCACGGCCACGGAAATTAGACATCAGGACTCCTATCATGGCTCGTAATCAGCGCCGTCCCGGATAGTGCCAACCTCATGTCCGGGGAGCTTCTGCCCCTTAACAGAGTTGGCAGGCAGGCCAAGATATGAGTACTTGTCAAGATAAACCTGAGTAAGCGCGGAGTCATCCGCGATATTCCAGTCAATCCGGAAAGTATGGCGCTTGGTTCCGGTTACATAGTTGGCGGACTGTCCGACTTCGACATTACCGGCACGTTCCACATATACAGACGAGCCGCTGAACTGGGTTCCAGCCGGGGCGTTAATCACAATATTGGCAAGGTCGACAGAATCGGCAAGATAGGCGCCCATACTAGCTGTTGAGCCAAACCGGAAAATACCCGTAGGACATGCCGCGCCGTTTCTAAGCTCCATATACAGTGCTGGCTCCGCATTCTCGATATCGAAACGTGCCCTAGTATTGCCAGACAGCTGGAGCATAGGATGCACGTTCCTGCCAAAATTGGAACTGTCCATAATCATGTGGCAGGAACGATGGAATGCGAGCTCACCATCACCATACACACGAATAAACGTTATGCCGTTGATATCCTGATCCTCAGACGTGATGTTCCACTGATAGAAATCACAGCTGAAGAAACACAGCTCCGCGGAATTGCTTAACCGAATATCGTAAGTCCCGCGGAACCTAGGATGCTCAGCTGGCACTTCACGTACAATAGTATTACAGGTTACATGCCAAGTACGGAATTCGCCCTCAACGTACTCTCCGGCGTCAAGCACTATGATGTTAATCGTGTTGCCCGGAAAGACATGGCTGTTGGACTGGTTAATGGCATAAGTAAGCGAAGCGAACGGGTGGTCTTCGGTCGAGCCCCACTGGTTGCCGTTCTCGTCCTTGCCCCAGTAGTCTCTGGCGTTGGTCTTGCCAACGTAGTAAGTATACGGAGTATCCCTGATGTCAGCAACCACGTCAACAGTAACGTTGCCGTTGGAGTCCACAGTGCCTGTGCCGGACACGTAGCCAGTGATGCTCACAGTGTTGCCCGCATGGGTATATCCGGTGAGGTCAGTCTTGTAACCAATCTCCTCCCACTTCTGCGTGCCGTTCTCGGTGGTGACGATGATCCATCCGTCGAAGGAGTCCTTGGTGCCTGCATCAGTGGCGCTGGAGTCTTTGTTGCGGATAAGGTAGAGGGTGTGCACGTCGGCGTCGGGAATGGCGGGGAGCTGCTTTACAATCTTGAACTGGTTGAACAGCATGTGGTCTTTGGCATAGCGGGCTACCATCTCGTCGATCCACTGCTGGTCAACGTACAGGCCGTCCTTATCCTTATCCAGTCCGCCGTTGCCCTTAAGCTCAACCTCAAGGCCGTCGGTGCTGGAGATGAGCCCGGAGTCGTCCCCGTTGCGCTTCACGCTCACCTGATAGACATTGTGGCTGAAGTTCTTGGTGTGGTCTACCTTAATGCCGTCCCCGGCGGTAACGACGGTGACGTGCTCATCGGCAATCTCCGGGAGCTTGTCCACCGCCTCCTTAGCCTTGTCGAGCGCGTCAGCGGCGGCGCACTGGGCGTCGGACGCCCTATCGTAGGCGGAGTCGGCACGAGCCTGTGCCTTGTCAGCGTCAGCCTGAGCGTCAGCGGCGTCGTTGAGCGCCTGAGTCGCGGTGCACTGGGCTGCCGCGGCGTCATCCTTCGCCTGATCTGCCGAAGCCTGAGCCTTGTCAGCGGCGGCCTGCGCCTTCTCAGCGGCAGTCTGCGCGGAAGCGGCCTCGTTATCAATGGTATCAAGGGCAGCCTGCATGGTGTCCATGATGAGGTCAACAGCGTCAGAGCGGGGGTAAGTAACCTTACCATCGTTGGGAGAGGTCTTGAGGAGATTCTCGCCGTCGTTCGACAGCACGCCGTCCCCGTTGAGGAACGCGCCGCCGTCAGAGCCGCGGACGATATAGTTGTCAGGGTCGCTGGAGACGGGATCAAGATTAAGATCTGCGTCAGCAGGAATGACATGCTCTCCGGTCTCGTCAAAGACCGCAGGGCGGATTACTTTTGATGTGGGCATAGTTGTTCCTTTTAGCTAAAAGTTACCGGTGTCGGCCGGAAAATTCCCCACACAAATTGTACCATCTTCATATCACGCTGTCAAACAGCCCACTCGCTGTGTCGGGCAGAGGCCACTCGGCGTGCCGGACTGGTAGGGAGGGGCACAGCCATGAATGTACCCCTCGGATATGTCAACGTGACGGTTGGCAAGCTCAGTATACACGAATCTCGTCGGGTATGTCAAGCCCCGATACGAGTTTTTTAAGATATTTTTTATTGACGTTAATGGTCTGATTGGAAGAGCCCCGCCACCACAGGTTGCGAACGTCCTTCTTCTCAATCTCGAACCTGCCGTCGATTACCACGTCGGCGAGCATGGCGAGCTCCTGCTGGACACCCTCAAGCTCGTTCATGTAATACCCGGTCCATATCCAAATGTCGGACTCAGGCGACTCCGCCCGCACACGGCGCACCAGCTGGAGGAGGGCAGGGGCGTTGACGGGGTGCATCGGCTCGCCTCCTGACAGGGACAGCCCCCGCCTGCGGATACGCCTGTCCGTAAGGTCGCTGATGATGCGGTCAGCCTGCTCCTCAGTAAACTCGTACCCCCCGGTAAACGACCACGTTGCCTGATTGTAGCAGTGCGGACAGTGGTGGGGACAGCCGGTTACGAACAGGGTGCAGCGGGTGCCGGGTCCGTTGACAATATCGATGGGAATGTATTTGAAGTATTTCATGTTAAGCCCTGAAACTGAAATAAGACAGCGCAATTATAGCATGTTTTGGAACGTTGACAGCCGGGGGTGTTAGGACAAATCGGGCTTGATTTTTGGAAAAATTTTAGAGCGATGCTACGGGATCTGGCGGGCGGTGGTGCGCCGCCCCATGTCCAAATCCCCCCCACCTGCCGCCCCGCCGCCCCGCCGCCCCGCCGCCCCGCCGCCCCGCCGCCCCGCCGCCCCGCCGCCCCGCCGCCCCGCCGCCCCGCCGCTCCATGCTGTAAAGAACCGCCGGCGCGCGCGATCCTTTACAGATAAATGTTGTTGTAACCGTCATGGTTACATCAAAAATATTTGGAGTTTTTAGCTAACCTATTGATTTAACAGCGAAACATTTTTATAAAAAGTTGTTGACGTTACCGGTCAACGGTGTATAATGCTAGGTAGATCCGCCCGAAAAAAGGCGGGGGATTCGGTCGGTTTTGAACCGACCGGAACAGAAAAAACAATGAAAAAAGGAAAACAAACTATGAATTTTCTTGAGAAGTCTCTCACTGCTAGCTCAAGCGGTGAACAGATTAAGAACGCGATCCCTTGTACTTTCCGCAATCACGCGGCCGCGGTCAAGTCCGCGGCTACTGTTCATTACGTGGACAAGTCAGGGCTTGACAAGACGTTTTTTGCGCTCAAGACTCCTGTTGATCCGCTGTTTAAGACGGCGGATGATTACGACAATGAAGTGATCATCTCATGCCTTATCGCGGCCGGCTACCGTTCCGGCCGTGATTTAACGGACCTTGAAAACGCGGTGAAAACCGCGGAATCAACCGCCGCCCCGTTAGAGAAACGCGATGAAGATCTTCACAAGCAAGCTAACGCATGCGGTGAATCTGACACGGCAAAACATGCCGATCTCATGAAAGAGATCACCAAAAACGGCCCCGCATTAGGGGCCGCCCGCGACGCTGTAGAGAAAGCGCGCGCCGCATTAGGTGAACAGATCACCGCGGATATCCGCGCGTGGCTCAATGGCTTTGAGAAACGCGGTGAAATGTTGACGGCCGTATCTAAATGGCTATACGAGAACGCCGCTAATCGATTCAGCGAGATCGCACAAGCCGCCGACGACGCCGTATGTACATTTGCTGAAGACTTTGCCGGCCGTATGTTGTCATACGTCGACGAGATCACCGACGACGACAAATTTCCCGTTAACAACAAGGGCCGCCGGTGCTCATGCGGGAACGACATTGAAGACGACATTATAAAGGCCATTAAGCGGCCTTTCAACGGCGGTGTTGGATACCGTCATACCGCCACGGGCGGCACGCGGTACTGTGATGTGCCGCTCAAGTCAGGTAATGAAGTGGAGATCCATAAGGTTACCGACTAATCTCAATCAGTCATGAACGGGGCCGGCAATATGCCGGCCTTTTTCGTATCTCTCGTGCGAGAGACGACAACAGGCCGCGGCGCTCCATTGAGCGCCGCGGCCTATTGTCGTTTTTCTTTACGCTCCATTTCGCTCCATTGCGCTTAAATGCCGGGGGTAGTACTACCCTATTACCCGGCTCCATTCAGTGCAATGGCGCGAAATGGAGCGCATTTATAGGGCATTGCCCTAAAGGATCAAGCCTATAGACTGAATGAGCGACTGAATGAGCGACTGAATGAGCGGCGGTCACGTGGAGCATGACGCGTGGAGCATGACGCGTGGAGCATGACGCGTGGAGCATGACGCGTGGAGCATGACGCGTGGAGCATGACGCGTGGAGCATGACGCGTGGAGCATGACGCGTGGAGCATGACGC
>Ga0326512_10003846_pt1 | contig 10960 bp, 8 predicted proteins | sample 1_2617_0518_D_FD_203652 | JGI IMG/M metagenome (GOLD analysis project Ga0326512, IMG submission 203652) | Bovine rumen microbial communities from UC Davis, California, United States - 1_2617_0518 | ecosystem: Host-associated > Mammals > Digestive system > Stomach > Rumen | place: USA: California...
ATGCTGTCAACTTTCTTGCTTAATTCCAATGCCTTCTCATGTACTGTTGTCATGAATTCAATGATATCATACCGAATCAACCATGTCAACATGAAATCAGCATTATTCATGTCATGTCCAATTTAATTCTAATTAATACAGCGTAATTCATTCACGCTTTTAGACATGCTGATACTGTTTCGCCAACCGTTTGAAAACGTATTTTAACCTGGTTCACCTGAAAGCAAGCAGGGAGTACCCCTGTGAGTTTCAGCAACCGTTAGATTAAGCGCACGGCATCTGATACTGCAATCCTATGTGCCTGCGCTGGCGCGTTGCCTGTCTGTCCATGCCGTGTGCGCGTGTACAGTGTTTGCGGTATTGCGTGCATGAACGGCCATGAGAGCAGCAAGGGGTGACGGTGGCGATTATTTTTTTTGAAAACCAAGCATTGTTCATGAGCGACCAGTGACGGTGGCAATATTATTTTATCGCATTTATTTTCTGTTGGCGATGTGCGTATTATAATAGAAGTCCTGTGTGAGCCGTTTCAATGCGTCTCTGACAGGGTTTCGGTTCAATCATGATGATTCATATGCGTTCATGCTCTCAGGCCGTCAGAATGCCGTTTATTTGCTTTTATGCCATCCAATACGGTTCAACGCCTGTTCATTGTTCTTCGTTAGCCATTGTTCCGGTGATGCGGGTGATTGTATTCCGCAGGATTTACACATCAGCATACGTGTTCCATCAACTGTTTTGATTTTATAACTGGTTAATGGTTTACGGCATTGGATGCATTTTCCTGATTGCAGAATTGCGAGGCGTTCAGCCGTATTCGCTTGTTCAGGTTCCATTCCGCGTTCATGAATATGCAGTATGATTGTATACAATGCGTTCAAATCAATGCTGCTGTCCAATGCGGTTATTTTATCATTGAAAGTGCATTTGTTCATCAGCGCCTTGATTATTGTTCCGTTCTTCGCGCGATGCTTGCGTTTTTCAGCGATTATCATGTTAATCTGATTCAATGCGTTATCAAGCCATTTGATTGCAATGGCGTTCTGTTGTTGCTGTTTCGCGCTTGCTTTATCCGGATTCACCAATATTTTCTTTATTGCGGATTCTTTAAGATTGTTTCCTTTCCTGTAATCATTGATTCGTCCGATTACATTCCGAATGACATCATGGGTAACGCGTTCAATTGGAATTGATTGCAGGTTATGGATTTCATTCATGGCGAAACGGCTGCAATCCGGCGTCATTGGTTTATAACCGGCGTAATCCATGAATGCATGGATGTTATCATGTATCCTTGCGGCGCAGGTCGGTTCGAATCGTCTGTTGAGCCATTCGCCTAGTTCAAGATGATCCTTGTCGGCATTGCATGCATGACAGCATATGATGACATTGCCGAATATGGTTTCTCCGATTCCGAGTTCTACTGGATTTGCAATTGGAATGATATGATCGCCTGTTCTGCGTCTATCGCCACTGTCAGTCATTTTATGGCCGCAATAAGCGCATCTTCCATTGAACCATAGGACGGTTCTGATGAATTGCTCATATGTGAAACCATTGTTCAACGCCGTCATTATGCATCTTGCGATTCCACTACGGATTGATGCTTTGTTCATGCTTAATGGCTTCCCTGCTGCGATGATAGTGAAAATGTCATCAACATGCATTTCGCCGTTGAATTCAATGTAATCCTTGTATTGCGGGATTGTCCGGATGTTCCGTTTGCACCAGTCTGTTCCTTTTGGATTGTTTTTCATGATGAATGCAGCCAATGCGTTCACTGTGACGCCATATTGCAGCCATTCGCGTTTATCATGCCGTTTCATTGGGTCCGTGCCATCAGCATTGTTCACGGCGGTGATTTTTGTCTCAGGCATGTCGATATGGTTGCTTAGCGCGCCGAGCATGAGGTTCAACGCGCTTTTATCGCCTTCCAGCGCTTTCGGCATGTTCTGCGTGATGGCTAATGAGATTGCGGTGTCATCATGTGGGTCGATTCCTGCCTTATCGCATAGTTCAAGCCATTCTGTTTGATCATATGTCATTCCGAGGCATAATTGCATGAGGCCGGGGATTATTTCACGAGCGGATTGTTTGTCAGTCATGATTTCATGGTATCATAATCGTTATCGTCATGAAAATAATGTATGATATCATGTTATTTTGTTATTTCATGATGCGTGTTCATGATTATCGTTCTTATGTATTTTATGTTCTTTCAATAATTCCGATACTGCGCCTGCCATGGTTGCCGCGCCTGTTATTCCTAAAGTATCGGATATTGCGTTTCTATGATTGCCTTTATCCACATTATTTTCACTTTTCATGAACCGTGGATTGCTGTCTCCGTCAATTTTGATTGAGCTGGAACCATATATTCCTGTTTTCACTTGCACTGCAGTGCCATAAGCGCCTTTTTCTATTTTCTTACTTGTGAGTACAGTTATTATGCTTCCATCTTGTTTTCGTATTTCTGTTTTATAACCGCGTTTCGTATGCCAGCGTTTTCCAACGCGATACATTTGAGTTGAATATGATGAATCCTGATGTGTTACTGTCGCTGATTGAGATTGTCCGCTTGTCGTATAATTCAAACCGGTTGTCAATGCCGCTCCGATAAGCAATCCGCATAAACCATATTTCGCGGCCTGCATTGCAACGCTCACTTTATCGGATTTGAATTTCCTTTCATGTGGTTTCATATTGAACACACTGGAACTGCTCATTCCCATGCTGTTGTTCCCAATGGTGTAAGCATGGTCTGCGGTTTCCTCGTTTCTGTGTTCCGCTTCCTGTTTCGTTATGTTCTCATGTTGCGTATGATACGGGCAATTATTCGGATCTTTCGCCCTGCATCTGCTCCAATTCCCGTTCTTATCCAATCCGTATCGGGGTTTGATTGACATTAACGCCATGAGTTTCCTGTTCTCTCCTTTTAATCAAAATGAAAATCAATGCATTTGATTATCTATCAAAATTGTCCACATGCATTCAAATGCTTGCATGTGGACAATTATTCATGATTGTTCTCATTCATTATGATTATCATCAATGAGCGATAGAACAAGATTCGCGAGTGCGTCCGGTAGCGAGTATGGGTCAATTCCCGGTTCCATGACTATTGGTATGAGCGCGGTGATGACTGCTGTCCGTGTAATCATGTCATCAGTGATTCCGGCTTCCTTGCAGCGTTGTTTCCAATCCTGTCGGCATGCTTCCAATTGCCTGTTCATGTCCGTATCCGCATGGATTGCCATTAATGCTGGCATGAGTGCTTTCCGGATGTCATTGACCCATTCGTTCATATCATTGTTCATGCGTCAATAATATCCTTCCATTCTGCAGGTTCGCGTTTCTTTCTGACGGCATTGCATGCATCCGTTAACACTTCCAATCCTATTCCGGCATATGGGATGAGCAATAGGAAATACGTGTAAGCATACTCCGGTTGCGTTTCCCAGAATACATGGAATATGAATCCGCCGAGGATGCATAATGCGGGTAATGCGGCCATGATATCATGTTTTCGTTTCGCAATCGGCAATCCGATTAACGCCATTATGCTGATGATTATGCATGCGGCATCAGCGATTGTCCGCGTTGAAACCATGAATGCACTTGATGTAACTATTTTCTCACCTGCCGTGAGTTTCATTTTACCTTGCAGCTCTTTATTGTTGGCAACATTCAGGAATATTGAATTACCGACGCGAACCTGATATGAGAATGTCGGTTCCGCCCATGTTTGAGCTATTTTAACAGAGAAGAAATTAATCGCGTATAACGGGTTTGTTGTAAGTTTGCTGATTTGACGGGATAGGATTTCATTCGCGTTCCGATTAATGGTTTTAGCATCAGTCCATGCGTAACCGGCCTCCTGATAATAGAATCCTTTACCATGATCACTGCCGTCATTCAATCCCATCGCAATGAAATTCCTCATTGGCTGTGCTTCTGATTGTTCAAATTTAATGCCTGAAATCATTTCCATGCTGTTCACGGCGATAGTCTTACCTGCCATCATGCATGGTATTATGAGAATCCCTGCTATTATCAGAATTATCGTCTGTTTCAATTGAACATGATGAATACATGCATACAGGATGAAACTGATGGTTAATGCTATGCCGATTATCATGTTGTTCGGTTTGATGAAACCGGCTATGATTGCAAGAATGAGAATGCTCAGGATTCTCATTATGAATGGTTTGAATGTCTTGTTATCATTAATGCTGATTGCAAGCAGTATCATTCCTGTGATGAGAGGCAAGGACATGATGTTTCCATAAACCTGAATCATGCTTAACGGCAAGGGAATGAACATCATGAGAATCAATGCTGTCCATTTCGCGGTTTTCTCACCGTTCAACCGTTTCGCTATGAAAATCAGATTAAGCATGGTGATTATCATGAGGATTATGTTCGCATATGACATCATGAGATACACGCCATTCCGGCTCATGTTCTGGAACAGCATGATGAATGGAAGCATTATGATGAGGACACCTGATTGATATGGATAACGCTGCAGGTAAATATAATTCTTATCATGATAATCATTTCTGATGATGTCAAAACCGATTTTCATCATGTTTTCACCGTCTCCCCTATCACGGAAACCGGATAATGTCAACCATGTGAATGCAATGATTACAGTGAATGCAATGCTTATCATGATAACGTGTTTCAGTTTCATCCTGCTAATGAACCCGGTCATTCGGTTCAATGCATACATGATTGCAATCGCAATGATGATTCCTATTATTGCCGCTGTCATATCAAAATATGGATTTCTGACAGTGAATGAACCCGTGTAGCACATTGTCAGGAACACGTTCAGGAATGCGATGATTATAAGGATGATGAATGACAGCGCATATGAGAATCCGAACAGCGCTTTCCCTATTTTCTCAACCTTCATTTCATTTTCCTTCTCCGTGTTTTGAATGCAAGCATTTCCTTGATGGCGTCAATGCCTTTCGCACCCATGTTCCGCATGTTCACGCTGTTCACGCCCGTATCACGTGGTTTGAATGATGTTTCAATGAATTCAATGTGCTCATGATTGCCGATGAACGCGGCGGTGAGCAGAATGTTCGTGAAATCAGGTTCCGGCTGCATCATATGCATGGCATTCTTGAACGCATCATATTTCATGAGCCGGAATGGCGTGTTTGAATCAACAACATGATGATGGAACAGGATTGCGAATACTAATCTAAGCACTCTTGTGCTGAGCATTCTGAACAATCCATCCTGACGGTGTTTCCTGTATCCCATGATGACATTATTGTCATTGCGTGCGTCCCATAGTTTTTTGAAATCAGCCGGGTCAGTCTGACCATCGGAATCAGTTTGGAAAATCCAATCAGGCTTCATGTTCAATGCCTGCATGTAACCATGATATAATGCCTTGCCATGACCGCTGTTCGGCTGGGACATGAGAATTATATGAGGATCATGCATTCCGGTGATTTTCACGGATGTCTCATCACGACTTCCATCATCAACGATGATTATCCTGTAATCATCGGTTCCAATCGCATCATTGAATTCATGCATCCATGATTCCAACACGTTCCGTATTGCTTTTTCCTCATTATAAGCAGGCATCACCATTATCAGTTTCACGTAATGAGAATATCATGAAACTAATATTATCATGCTTGTTGGATGCGCATGGTTTCAATGGCGAGTTCCTTTCTGATGTCATCAGCTGGAACTCCATCATGTTTCATTTTCTCCAATCGTTTCACGGCGACATTAACGGCTTTCGCTTTCATTGTATCCATGCGTTCATACATGGCGAAATCACGGAATGATTGGATGCCGAGCATCGCCGCGCGCCGTTGTTCATCAGTCAGCATTCTTGTTTTATGAATCCATGATTTCAATGGTTGGTTCGCCTTGTCATTATTGCATTTATGACAGCATAATGCCATGTTGCCGAATTTCGTTTCACCGGGCGGATTGCCATCCAATGGATCAAGATGCTCGCCTGTCGCGGCGTTCGCCGCCTGTCTACCGCTTCCTGAATTCTTAATCAATGGTTTGCTGCAATAACAGCATCGCCCACCGAAAAACATGACACTGGCGATATACTTTTTCTTATTCATGTCATTCGCGGTATTGCTTAGCAAACAGCGCCGAACGTTTTTCTCGCTTCCATATCCAAACCTGCGTGTCATCGCACCGACATTATTGGAAATCAATGCCGCCATGTCCTCCATGCGGACATCCTTACCGCAATACGCCCGGAAACGCACGGCGTTATCATCATCGGATTTCAAATACGACAGTATTTTAGTTTCAATTTTCCCCTGATTCCGTTCATTCTGGATGCTGTTCATCATTCTGTCAGTCATTGCTTGCAAATGTTTCCAATCATCATCCGTTATCGTGGAATTCACACTGGCGACAGCCCCATTGAAATGTCTGCGTTCAATCGGTTCTCCTTGTTTCCATGCTGGTTGCAATGGTTTGCCGAAACGGGATTTATCCTGTAATTGTTTCCTTTTGATTGGTTTACGAATCATTCCTTCCTTACCGCAATCCACAGTGAACGGTTTCACTGGTTTGAAATCGAGTTTCGCGGTGTCAACGGGTTTGCCGTTCCGAGATGTGCTTAAAGTGATATGCATGGTTTCGGCACCATGATAGTATTTGCGTTTGTTTTCAGGAATGCGAACAAGTACACCCTCATTCACGCCATCATTGGCATAACCGATGATTTGAATGTTTCGCATTGGTTTACCATGACCGAATTCCGGTTCGGGTTCCTGATTGAAACCGAATGTTATATGAGGTTTTCTGATTTCGTTTTCCAATGGTTCACGGCTTATATGCTGGTTTATTTCCTCAAAAAACTTATCCCTGTTGAAAAACACGCCATAATACACTGTCCTGTATTCAGTTTTGTTTCTATTATGCATTCCAATGCCGTCATTGCGCGCATTGAAATTCTCATAAGCCTGTTCAATGGTATCAGCTTTAATGTCCGTGCCTTGATGACAGGGAATTGGACATGGATCGGATGCGCATTTAGCCAGTTTCCCTGTATGCGTTCCGTCTTTACTAATGATTTCATGCCAGCATGTCATATTACGAATCTATCATATGTTTCCAATGTAATGGCTATCCACTGTGGATAATTTTATTTACTATTTCCATAATTCCTATGAGTGTGATATTATTGATAATAGGAAGGAATCCACATGAGTAAGAAACTGCATCAGAAGTATGGTGTGAGCACGTCCGGTATCCCGCCAATGCGACCATTGCAAATCATGGATAAGAAAGGTAATGATAGGACTGATGCTTTTAATAAAGCATGCTGGAACCTCATGCAACTCATTCAGGAGAACATCCGCTGGACTGACACGCAGGACATCATTCGCCAGTTGGAGGAAGAGAAGTATGAGAAGGGTAAATCCTTCAAACCCGCTGAATGGGCACGACAGCATGATATCCACCTTATCATTAAACCGGATGGTTTGAAAGCCGCATCCCGTGTAGATAGATTATACCAGTTGGAAATCATCACGAAACTTGCCTCATTTGTGAACCAACCAGATGATAGGAAACAGGAACCCTATTACCCGTTAAGCCTGAACCTCGGAGCAGCTGATAAAGCAATGCGCGCGGCAACAGTTGACACGGTGAATAACCTGATTTACATGTCCTTTAAGTGCTATGATGATGAGTACCTTTTGTCATTCAGATTACCACAACACATGATTGGCAGGAATATCATTAAGATTAACGCGCCAATTATTAACTGGAATAATGATTTGAACGCGCCAGTGTTCTGTTTTAGCATAACTGAGAAAACCGCTAAGCGGAAGGAAGAGAATAAGAATCTGACTGCTGGTTATGATGATGGGAGAGTGGAACCATTCATCCTCGTAATAAGGAATGATAAAGGGAAATGCATCGCAACTTATCACGCGAGCAAGCAACTCATCATGATGAATAATAAGCGCGAGGCACTAATTCAGGAAGTTAAGGAACTGAGAGCCTTACGTTCGCGTGTATCCTGCTTATTGAATGGCCGTTTGGAGGATTATGGCGTTAAGCTCGAATTACGAGCGCATTATGATAAACTAACGGAGGAAATAAGTAATAAGTCAAGTAAAGCAGAGCATATTGGTAGGAGCATCGCGCGGAAGCAAGCGAGTGAGATTCGTGCTTGCTTGCGGAAGCACCCGATGGTGAGTGATGTTAATGCGGAGGAACTCTCATGGGTTACTGGTGAGGATTATGGTTCCAGGTGGAATCATGGTGAGAAGCAGGATGAACTGGCTCATCAAGTGAATAAGGATGGTGTCCGAGTGAATCTGGTGAGTCCGGCTGGCACGAGCACTCATTGTCATCGTTGTGGTGGTGATGTCAGGTTGAATGCAACGTATCGTATTGCTATTTGTGATGCTTGCAGGATTATCATGGATCGCGATTGGAACGCCGCGATGATAATAGCAAGACGCGGTTCGTATGATTTTAATAGTAAGCCCATTCCAGAGCGTGAGAATGGGAATAACTGTAATGATGATTACAGCATCATAGGTTATTATACTAACGGTATTAATAATTATGTTAATTCTCGATGTATCACGGCGAAACACTGACTGAAACTTATTCTATAAGTTTTATAGAATTAATAGGTTTTTCGCTACGCTATGGTATGATTGAAATCATGATGCCTGCATATGGAATGCATAAAATGGATATTTTAATGTGAGAATCCAACGATGATGATTACCAGTGATAATCCTGAACTGATTTTTAACAATATTCATTCTGTTTTAATCATGCTGAAAACTTTTTATTAATGATTTTTTTATCGTTGTTTTTGCCAGCAATGTTATCAATGCTGAAATCGTTTGTTATCATTGCGGCGTATGGTATTAGCAGTATGAAATACGTGTAAGCATATTCAGGTTTCGTCTCCCAGATTAAATGGAACAGGAACCCTCCGAGAATGCAAACACCGAGAAGTATTCCATAAGCATCATGACGATTCCGCATTATTCCGATGATTGCGAATGATGATATGAGAATGCATAAGCCATCCAACCATGATCGAGTTATTATCATGAAAACATTGGAATCAATTATTTTCTGCCCGATTGTCTCATGCAACACTGGTTCTTTCGCGTTTTCAACGATTCCGTCCTTATCATCATTATCAATGCTGTTCTGTTTTACATATTCACTGTAATAATATGATTCAGCTGGCCGTGTCACGTATGAGAATGTAGGTTCCGCCCATGTTTCCATTGTTTTCACACGGAAGAAATCAATTAAATATGACGGTTGTTTGAATTTCACTGATTGTTTACGCCATGTGTTATCAGCGTTCCTGTTGGATTCATCCAATGTGTATCTTGTTGACCCGATATTCCATTTAAAGAAACCATAACCGCCAGCCGCATCATCATTCAAACCCATGATCATGAAATTCTTTGCCGGTGCTTTCATGTTCTCATTATAATCAACACCGGTGATTCCCTGCAATAATGCGGGCGCTAGTGCAGCACCTATCATCATAAATGGAATTATGATGATTCCGGTGATTGCATGTTTCCAGTTTATTCTAATCATTGAACAAACTATGAGAATGATTGTTATGGCAATGCCGATTATCATGTTGTTCGGTTTGATGAAACCCAGTATGACAGCAACAAGCATGATGATTATCGCATTCCGCCAATTGAATGATTTCATTAGTCTGATTGCGGTTAATAATGCTAATAGGATTAACGGAACGCTTAACGTATTGCCATATACTTGAATCGCGCTCATTGGAATCACTATGAATCCCATTGATAACAGGATAGCCGCGCATCCGGCATTCTCGTCTTTTAATTCTTTTGTTATCAATCCTATTAACGGTATGATTGTCGCTGTCCATAATGTGTTCAATGTCATCATGATGCCATATGCGAACCATATGTCTCTTCCAATGGCGTGCGATAATAATGCGAATGGATACATGATTAAACCGACGCCTGATTGATACTGGTATCGTTCCATGTATTTCAGATATGTCGTTCTCCAATCATCATTATTATCTATAATGCTCCAATCGAACCGCAGTATTGATGTTGAATCATCCTCCGGATGGTATCCGCTCATAATCAACCATATCATTGACATGATGAATGAGAACATGAAACCAATTATAATAAGCCGTTTGAATCCAATTCTTTCAATGATGGCATTAATTTTTTGAATCATTGACAGCATTATGATTCCAATGCTGGCTCCCATGATTGCAATGATGTAATTATTGGAAGTGAATGCAAATGAATATGGCGTTGAATAACATATTGTGAATATGATGTTAAATAATGCGATGATGGCAATGGCGATGATTGAGAACCATGCTCCGATATTGTTCATGAATTGTCCGATTCTCTTAATCATCATGTTTTCCTTATCTTATGGCCTAATTCATATTTTTTCAATTGGATTCCTGATAATAGGATACTGGCATATGGAAACATTAATAGGAAATACGTGTAAGCATACTCTGGTTGCGTTTCCCATAAATAATGGAACAGGAACCCTCCGATGAGAATCATGGCTGGAAGAGCAATGGTCTCATTGCATTCATGCATTCTGATGAATTGGAACAGCATGATGCAGGCGAGAACCATGACCAGCATTTGCAATCCATCCCAGTATAGCATGAACATGGTTTTGTTATCATTCATGAATGCAGTGAATACTTTATCCTGTCTGGTTCCTGATGCCTGTATGAGCGAACGTCCGAAAACCGCGAATGACGGTTCGCTCCATGAATACAATGTTTTCCTTATCAGCATGCCGGTCCACCAGTTGTTCTCATTCAAACGATTCACATGTTCATTGAATAATTGTCTGGCGTTTTCCGATGCTTTATCCGGTGTCCAATCATCATTCCATGTTCCGCCGAGATAATCCTCCTGATAGAAACCGG
>Ga0326512_10003847_pt1 | contig 10958 bp, 8 predicted proteins | sample 1_2617_0518_D_FD_203652 | JGI IMG/M metagenome (GOLD analysis project Ga0326512, IMG submission 203652) | Bovine rumen microbial communities from UC Davis, California, United States - 1_2617_0518 | ecosystem: Host-associated > Mammals > Digestive system > Stomach > Rumen | place: USA: California...
CATGCAGATAGCTGTCATAAAGTGACCTGTAACTGACATAAGTAGACTGCTTCACGCTGTTTTTCCGGCTCATCAGCCACGAATTGAAAAGTTCGTCTACAGTGACGGGACTGTCTGTGATTTCATCGTGACTGAGGGCATTTGCAAGTTTTTCCGCACATTCTGCATAGCTGTGGGCGTAGACCTATCTCATTAAGACAAAAGTTTCCGGTGACAAGTCCTGTGTAGAAATTGCCAATGCTGAAACAGGAAACGGCGCAAATGTGCAGGAATGGCAAATAAATGGAGCTTCCTGTCAGTTATGGGCATTTGAAAAAGTGGAATAATCTCAAGTGAATTGATTATAAATGCATCATATGCGGTAAAAAATTAAAATAATATCATAAACAGGCAGAACGGAATCTGCCTGTTTTGTTTATATGGTGATTCAATTTTAAAATTTTCCGTCACAATCACGGAATTTTCAAAAAAAGTTTATTTTGACTTGACTTTTTTGTAGAAATTTGCTATAATATATGTTAAAGGTGTTTGTATTTATTTCAGATATAAAACAAAAGGTGATTGACATGAGAAAGATTTTGTTAATTTTATTATTATGCTGTCTTTTCACAGGCTGTAATGCAAAAAATGAGGGAACAAGCAGTCAGCAGACCGCCGATACATCAGATAAGGATATTAGTCATGTTTCTTATCTGGACATTGCATATGGCGAAGACTATACGGACTTGAAAGCAGATATCACCTTCCTGACAAGCCGTTCTGACCTGATAGCGGATACAGAAGACCCTTTTGAATTTCCGGATTATCTGAGGGAATTTAATGCAGATTATCCTAATATCAATGTCTTTGTGGAAAGTGTTACGGATTATGATTTTGATATTAATAACAGGATTTTGTCCGGAAACTGGGGGGAAGTGTGCTATATTCCTAATGCGGTTCAAAGCTCTATGCTGGGCAATTACTTTGAACCATATTTTACAATGGAAGAAATCGGTGACAAATATTATGCCATAGATACGAAAGTTTATGATAATATAGTTTATGGAATTCCTTCCGGTATTGATGTGCAGGGAATTGTTTATAATAAAAAAGTATGGGCTGATGCAGGAATCACGGAACTCCCTAAAACACCGGAAGAGTTTTTAACAGATTTACAGCTGATTAAAGATAATACAGATGCAATTCCGCTTTATACCAATTATGAAGCCGGATGGGCTTTAGTCAACTGGGATTTTCATGCAGTAGGTTCAGCTGTCGGCGTGGATAATTATATGAATGATGTCATGCTCACAACCAAAAGGCCATTTGTTCAGCAAAAAGATGGTGCCGGGCTTTATGCTGTATATCGTCTTCTTTATGATTGTGTCAGCAATGGCTTGGTAGAGGAAGACCCGCATTCTTCAAGCTGGGAATTATGCAAAGGCAGAATTAATAATGGGAAAATCGGCTGTATGGTACTCGGAAGCTGGGCGATTTCTCAGATGCAGACAGCTGGTGAGCATGGTGATGACATCAGCTATATGCCATTTCCTATCTCTATTCAGGGAAAACAGTATGCACTTGCAAGCAGTAATTACTGCTATGGCGTCAGCAAAGATTTAAGCGATGAAAATCGGCTGGCTTCTATGATTTTTGTGAAATATTTAGTAGAGAAATCGAAATATGATTTCAACAACAGCAGTATCCCTGTTGTAAAAACGAATGAATATCCCGACATCTTAGGAAATTTTGATGGTGTGAATCTTGTGACGAATACGACAATCAGTGAAGAGTTTGAAAAAATAAGCCGTGCTACTGTTGGAGTGAATTATGATTCCAAACATTTGGAAAATATTGTTGACGCTGCATTGAATGGTGATTCTTTTGATGAACTTATGGATAACTGGAATGATGCTTGGGAGGCTGCATTACTATCTAAGGAGTGAGTTTGCATGGCACAGAAATTTGTCAATAAATTTTTGATAGCATCTATCCTTTTAAGCGGTATCGTGGGCGTAACTGGCCTGATTTATAGTATCGGCACTTTACAGATAGAAAAAGATAACTGTTATGCTATGTTATTAAGTGCAACGGATGAAGCTTGTTCCAAGATTGAAAGTAATTTTAAAAATGATAAAGCATCTTTAAGAATGCTGGCCAAAGTGATAGGACAATCTGAAGATTTGGAATCCAACGAAGTCAATAATCAGATGGGGACTTATGCGGTAAATAATTATATTACTAATATTGCTATTCTGGATTCGGATAACAAGATATTGCAGTCAAGACATTCAAATGTGGAAAATAACGTCATTTCTTTTGAAAAGGAAGTTGTAAAAGGCGAACATATCAGCAATTTACAGCCGTCCACTTTTTTGAAAGATAAGTATGTATTAAGAAATTATATTCCTATCGGAGACGGAAACGGGATAAGAGGATTATTATTTACAGAATTGGATGTTGCTGCACTGGTAAAAGCATGGTCGCCGAGTATTTATGAGGGGCAGACTGTTTTTTGTATCGCAGACAGAAATACAGAAGAAATCGTTGTTAATGGCTGGAATCAGGATTATCAGACATTATCTGATATACAGAATCAAGAAATTATCACCGGAATTAAAGCGAAAGAAGAAGGGTATTCTGAAATCACGCTGAACAATGAAACATATTTTATCACTTATAAGCCCATGAACATTGAAAACTGGGATATGATTATCATTGTGAAAGCAGATATTGTATTAGCTCCTGCCAAGAAAATCAATACTAATTTAATGCATTATTTTCTGTCCTTTGTGTTCATTTTCATCATCTATCTGGTATGGGTTATGAGATGTAACTATCTGGCTGTGAAAGAAGCAAAGGAAAATGCAAATAAAGACGCTTTGACCGGTCTGCTCAACAGAAACAGCTATGAAGAATATTGTTCCCAATATTCCAGCGGTAAAATTCATTGCATTTATATTGATGTGAATGGGTTGCATGAAATCAATAATGAAAAAGGGCATATGGCAGGGGACATGATGTTGAAATTTATCGCAGATGTTTTAAAAGAATCTTTTAAAAATGAAAAAATATTCAGAATCGGCGGTGATGAGTTTCTGATATTCAGTCAGGATGAAATCTCTATTCTGAGCAATATCATGCAGACCATAGATTCTGAAATCAGCTCTTGTAATTATCATATATCTTATGGGCTGGCAGAGGGCGCAGATTTAAAAAATGTGATAAAAGAAGCCGAAGTTCTCATGTATACGATGAAAAAAGAATATTATGAAAAACTTGGCAAAGAGATTAGAAATAAACTTGATGTGAGTGACTGAGAAAAATAAGATGCCTGTATATCGATGAAATTTACGATATATGGGTGTTTTTTTAATGCTTTTTGATTGTCTGATGAAATCAGGCTGAAAGTTCTGTGAAAAGTCTTCTTTTTTAAAGTTATTTTAAACTTTCTGATATATATTGATAGTATCATTTTAGCGGAGGTGCTTTTCATGAAAGAAAATATGCAAAAAATTGTGCTGATTCCTGCATACAAACCCCAGCAGGAATTAACCGAGCTTACAGCACAATTACAGCAGAACGGCTTCTCGGTAGTGATTGTCAATGATGGGAGCGGCACGGAGTATGACCTGATTTTTAAAATATTGTCGTCATCATCACATGTCATTGCACATGCTGAAAATAAAGGCAAAGGCCAGGCACTCAAAACGGGTATGAACTATATCAGAAATCATTTTAAACCGCCTTATCTTGTAGTAACGGCTGATGCAGACGGTCAGCATAAAATCAATGATATTATCCGTGTGATTCATGAAGCGGAACTGCATCCGGAAAGCCTGATTCTCGGGAGCAGAAAATTTGATAAAAATGTCCCGTTCCGGAGTCAGTTCGGAAATACTATGACAAGATTTGTTTATCAGCTCTCGACAGGCGTAAAAATTCACGATACACAGACAGGGCTGAGAGCATTCAGTGATAAACTCATTGACAGGCTGATTTCTGTTGACGGGAGCCGTTATGAATATGAAATGAATGTTCTCATGGAGTTTGCCCGAAATCACACGGGAATCCGTGAAATCTGGATTGAAACTGTCTATCTGAATGAGAATGCATCTTCTCATTTTGATGCTGTCAGGGATTCTTTTCGGATTTATAAGGAAATTCTGAAATTTTCAGCATCTTCATTTATCAGTTTTCTGATGGATTATGGCTTATTCTGTCTGCTTTCAGCAATGACGGGAATGCTTGTATTCTCGAATATCATAGCAAGAGTATGCAGTTCCGTGCTGAATTTTACGCTCAATCAAAAACTGGTATTCGGCATAAAAGGCAATACAGCACATTCAGCATTGAAATATTTTTCTCTTGCGGTTGTGATTCTGTTTTGCAATACGCTGATTCTCAAAGCATTGGCGATAGCAGGAATCAGGACTTTTCTTGCGAAAATTATCACAGAGATTCTGTTATTTATATTCAGCTATGTGATTCAGCATCATTTTGTATTCAGGAAGGAGCATAAAACCATATGAAAAAGCATTCTCTTTTCCCGATATACTACGGTATCGTGCTGACGGCATTCACGGTTTATATTTCGCTCGATACGTTTGTCCTTCGGGATGCTTATCAGACAGATACTGTCCAGATGAATACGTCCATGTTTGAAAATATCTCTGTCAGTGCGGAAACAACGGAATATATCACTGAATCTGAAACAGAACCAACGTCAGAAAGCCAGAAACACAGCAAAAAGCATCATCGTGATGAAAATGCAGATACAACAGAAACTGCTGAAGAAGAAACAGAGCTGAATCTTTCTGACGTATCTTATCAGGATGAGAATATTCAAATCACTCTGACGGAATATTATGAGAATAATACAAAAATTTATGTCGCTGATATTCAGCTGAAATCGGCGGAATATCTGAAAACAGCATTTGCTGAAGACACTTACGGGAAAAATATCACTGCAAAAACCTCTTCCATTGCCTCCGCACATAATGCGATTCTGGCCATTAATGGCGACTATTACGGCACACAGGAAAAAGGATATGTCATCCGGAATGGTGTCGTTTATAGAAACACAAAAAGTGCAAATGATGTACTCTGCATCTATGCGGATGGAACTCTGAAAGTCATCAATCCTGATGAATATACTGCTGAGGAGCTTGTTTCTCAGGGAGTATGGCAGGCGTTCAGTTTTGGCCCCGGACTGGTCGAAAACAGTCAGATTACGGTTACTCAGAATCAGGAAGTCGGCAAGGCAATGGCAAGCAATCCCCGGACTGCCATTGGCATGATTGAGAAAAATCACTATATATTTGTCGTATCAGACGGGCGCACCAATGAAAGTGAGGGCTTGTCTCTGTATCAGTTAGCACAGTTCATGCTGAAACTTGGTGTCACAACCGCTTATAATCTGGATGGGGGCGGTTCTTCTACCATGTATTTCAGCGGTCAGGTCATCAACAATCCCACAACTACGGGAAGCATCAAAGAGAGAGGAGTGAGCGACATTGTCTATATCGGATAAAACCATGCTGAAGCGGATTCTCATGCAGTTGATTTCAGCCGTCTGGTTTTCATTTTTTGGAGCAGTTTATGAGCATTTCAGTCATGAAGTTTACTCTTATTACATGATATATGCCTTTGCGATTCCGCTCGTCATGGGTGCAGTGCCATACAGCATCATGGCTCTGAAACAGTATCATCCGGACAGAATATTTCTGCATCTGTGGGATTCAGCTATTATCACATTCACAGTCGGCAGTATTTTCAGGGGTGTTCTGGATATTTATGGAACAACAAATTCACTTCTGATAGTCTATCCGATTGCCGGTTTGATACTGACGGTTCTGGCATTGCTGAAACTGCAAAGACGGCCAAGCACATCGGATTTGTAAGAACGCTGATATTAAAAGTCCCACACAGTGCAGATGCTCCGTGTGGGATTTTGAATTAATATTGACAGAAAAGCATGTCAGAGTCTCCATGAGGCGGCTTCGCGTCTGCTTTCAACAAAATTACGATAAATTCCGTCTTGTTTCATCAGTGTATCATGTGTACCTTGCTGTACGATTTTTCCGTTGTCAATCACGAGTATCTGTTCAGCATGGCGGACAGTTTTCAGTCTGTGAGCTATCATGATGATTGTCTTTTCTTTGGTGAGTGCTTCTACAGCTTTCATGAGTTCGGCTTCATTTTCGGGGTCAACATTTGCAGTTGCTTCATCAAGAATGATGATTGGAGCATCTTTCATAATCGCCCTTGCGATGGAAATACGCTGTTTTTCTCCGCCTGAAAGACTTGCACCGCCTTCGCCGATGATTGTATCATAGCCATCAGACAGCTGCATGATGAAATCATGACAGCAAGCTTTTTTTGCCGCTTCGATGACTTTTTCCATTGGTGCATCAGGCTGACCAAAACGGATATTATTAGCGATAGTATCCGCAAACAGATACACTCTCTGAAAGACAAAGCTATAATTTTTCATTAATGCATCCATACTGTATTCACGAACGTCTGTGCCGTCAAGAGAAACTTTGCCCTCGTTCACGTCCCAGAAACGTGAAAGCAGTGAGGTCAGTGTTGTTTTTCCTCCGCCGGAAGCCCCGACAATTGCAGTCGTTGTATGTTCAGGGATATTCAGTGTAATATCATCAATAATCTTTTTCTGTTCATAGGCAAAGCTGATATTTTCGGCTTTAATATCAAAATGTTCTGGAATAATATTCTTTCCTGAAATATCCATCTGTGGTGTTTGGAGTATTTCCTGTGCCTGATTGACACTGAAATCTACTGTTCTGAGCAATGCAGAATATTTGCCGGCATTATCGAGCTGGGCATAAATCAGATAAGAGCTGATAATCATAATAATTGTCGTGAGCAAATCCATACTGCCCCCGATATGTAGCAAAACAGAAGCTAAAACAATCAGCGTCCCTAACGCTTTAAGCCAGAAACTCTGCATTGTCATGAATGGGATGAGTTTCATCTCCATTGCAGAGTTGGCATATTCATTTTCATCTATTGCCTTGTTGAGGTCTTTACTTCTCTTGCCAATCAGGTTGAAAGCCCTGACTTCAGCTATTCCCTGAATGTATTCGATGACTTTTGCAACAAGAGCGGAATCCTTTTCAATCTTCTGTTTTGCCATTCCGGCAGATATTTTCATCATACTGTTGTTGATAGCAAAGAAAATAATCAATCCTGCACAGAGTATCAGTCCGATACGCCAGTCAAAGAAAAGTAACATTAGCGTTATTACAGCTGTTGAAAGCAGTCCTGAGCATACAATCATCACCACACGGGTGGCAATATTTTCAAGACTCTGCATTGTATTTGTTGTTACGGACATGATACGGCCGAGACTGTTTTCGTTATAATATCCCATAGGCAAATAACGCAGATGCTCCGCTATCTGCATACGCTTTTCAGCACAGGTATTGTAACCGCCCTCTGTCTGGAGCATGGTTGCCTTACTCTTGAATGCGCCCGAACCAATGATACTGACAAGCATGATACCAAGACAAGTCAGGCAGGTTTTCGATGTCACATTCTCTTCGAGAAGAGCTTTCACCATACAAGCAATCGCAGGAATTTTCAGAGCTTCAAACATGGACTGAAACAAGCTCAGAACAATAGAAGCATAGAAACGTTTTCTGTCCTCTGCATTACAGAAGTCAAAGAAATTTTTCAATACTTTAAACATCTTCCTCACCGTCCTTTACAGAGATGTGTGCTGTCCACATAGAGCTGTAAAGCCCTTTCTTTCTGAGAAGTTCATCATGGGTACCCTGTTCTGTGATATTGCCGTCTTTCACTACATAGATGCGGTCTGCATTTTTGACTGTCGAAAGTCTGTGAGCGATAACAATCAATGTTTTACCCTTGACGAGTTTTGAAACACTTCTCTGAATGATAGCTTCATTTTCGGGGTCTGTATAAGCAGTTGCTTCATCAAGTATGATAATATCTGCATTTTTGAGCATTGCCCTTGCGATGGCGATTCGCTGACGTTCACCGCCTGAAAGATGTCCGCCCGAGGTGCCGACTACTGTATCATAGCCATTTTCAAGCCCCATGATAAATTCATGACAGCCGCAGTTTTTAGCGGCATCTTCTACTTCCTGATTGGTTGCCGATTGTCTGCCGAGACGGATATTCTCTCTGATTGTCATATCAAACAGAAAATTATCCTGTGAAACATAGGCTATTTTTGCATTATAATCATCAAGCGGAATGTCCTTGATATTCATGCCACTCAAAGAGATACTGCCGCTGTTCACATCCCAGAGGCTTGCAATCAGTCTTGCTATTGTTGACTTGCCGCTCCCCGAAGGTCCTACCAATGCGATGAATTCACCCTTGTGAATCGTCATGGAAATGCCGTGAAGTATTTCTTTATCTGAATAGCTGAAATGAACATCATCAAGCACAATGTCTCCGTTTTGCAGATTATGGCTGAGTTTTTCAGGGCGTATCATTTCAGGAGCATCAATAATATTCCGGACTTCTGTTACTATTGTATTCATCTGTGCAATATCATCCGAGTAGGACATTACGCCAATCAGAGGCTCAATCAATCCCACAGTCAGGATAATGATTGTAATAAAATCTGCGATACTGATTGTGCTGTGCATTGTCATGATACCGCCGATAGGCAGGACGGAAAGCATTGTTGCAGGCATGATGCACATGGCAAATGTCATATGTACATTGCATTTACGCATCCAGTCCACAAAGCTGGCGGCAGATTCTTTTGCAGCGGCAGCAAATTTTTCATAGCTTGACTGCGCCTTTCCAAATACTTTGATGACTTCAATGCCGTTGATGTATTCCGTTGTGACAGCATTGAGGGCTTTTGTCGCTCTGACTGTTCTGGAATAGTTTTCTTCATAGCCGAACATCATCAGCGCATAGCAGACAATGCCGAGTGGAACGGTAATCAATGCGGCAAGCCCAAGCTTCCAATTGATGATAAATGCATAAATCAAAATAATAATCGGTGCGCCGATGCCTGTCGTAAATTCAGGCAGGATATGTGCAAGAGTCGTTTCAATGCTGTCGATACGCTCAACGATAGTGCTTTTCAGCGCACCGGACGGCTGACTGATAACATCACCAAGCGGCATTTTAGCGAGTTTGTCAAGAGCTTTTTTGCGTATGACTGCAAGTGTATGAAATGTCGCAAGATGTGAATTTGCAGTAGAAATCGCATGGAACAGAGAATGCCCTAACCATAGTGCAAATATTATCACACAATTGATAATATATCCGCTTTTATTGGTGTTTCCGTCAAGCAGATTTTTCACAATCTGTGCGACAAAATAATACGGCACAATACCACATATCATGCTGAATGCCGCAAGAATCACACTTGCAATAAATTTTCCCTTTCGTTCGCCGGATTGACTTAACAGCCAGCCAAATGAATTGTTTCTATCTTTTCCCATTATCGTTACTCCTGTCTGTTTCTATAATTTTGCGGTGTCATACCCATCACATCGCGGAACGCCGCTGAAAATTTTGAGGAATTATCATAGCCGAGACGTTGGGCAATCTCCGAAATATGCAGTTGATTCTCTGAAATCAGCATTGCCGCGGCGACTTTCATCTTGTATCCTTTCATATACTGATAGACTGGTACGCCATACACAGCCTTGAATATTTTTCGCAGAGTTGCAGGCGGCATCCCCGAAATTTTTGACAGTTTCTCAACTGTATAAGTTTTTTCCAAATCGGCAGTCATGAGAGAATGTATCTCTTTGATTTTATCACTTTGACTTGCTGGGATATATTGTCTTTGTTCTGTCTGTTCCGCGGGGTCAATGGTAGTCAGTATCATCAGCAGTTCGGCAATCTTGATTTTAAAATAATTAAGGCGTATGCTTTTCGGTACATGATAAAGCTGTAAAAAAACAGGGTTTACTGTTTCATGTTTCCGAAATATCAATTCTTTATTTTCCGGGCAGAATTTTTTACTAAGCTGATTCAAATCAACATCAAGAAAAGGCATTTCTCGCTTCAGAGAAGTCTGTGCTATATCCTGAATAAACCCTATGGTAATGCCATGATAATGTGAAAACGGCAGTTCAACTCTGCCCTCATGATGCACGCGCCTGTCAATCCGTAAATCACCTGCTTCCATATAATAGCGATTGCCGAGGGAATTTTCATGTTCGATTCGTCCCTCACGGCAATGGTCAATACAAAGTATCGTTTCAGCGTTCTGATATTCCGAAGCACAGCTTTTGAGATGAAAATCATTATACATCAGGTAAACGCCGTCAAACACCCGATACATTGTCATAAATCCTTCACCTGATTCGTCATCGAGCCGAAGTACTCTGCACTCATCTTCAGCGGCGACTTCATGAACATTTGAACCGAAGCCAGCTTTGTCAAGTGTATCAAAAATATCTCTGTTCATGTGATACCAGCTTTCTCACGGAATACCGTGTTTTTCTGTGATTAGCTACAGCTAACTTGATGTTGAAAATATCAGTCTTGTTCCGCAAGACCAGTATCCATTATAGCATATCAATCTGTTATTTTCAACTCCATTTTGTTCTGTATAATCCATTATGATTATTTTTAACCGCTACAGGAAAAAGATAAAAGCAGTCAGGCTCTTTGCCTGACTGCGATTTCATGTTAGTTTCTTTCCAGATTCGCTCTTACATTCCTAAGATAAATCAGAATTTAGTGGAGTTGAGTATGTATTGAATACTGTCTCAGGGTTCATCTGCTATAATTATCTTTTTTTCCATTTTCCGTCAGTCCCTCTTTCATATGTTTCAAAGATTTCGGCAAAGGCCTCTTTCTTCACCTCGTCAGAGATGGGCGTGAATGGCTGGCCGTTACTCAAGCCCCACACGACCAGTCTTCCCTCCACAACATAGCTTTTAATCAACACCGACTTTGCACCGTTTTTCTTAACAGTTGTTTTCTTTACGTCCGGCTCTGTGGCGGCT
>Ga0326512_10003848_pt1 | contig 10957 bp, 30 predicted proteins | sample 1_2617_0518_D_FD_203652 | JGI IMG/M metagenome (GOLD analysis project Ga0326512, IMG submission 203652) | Bovine rumen microbial communities from UC Davis, California, United States - 1_2617_0518 | ecosystem: Host-associated > Mammals > Digestive system > Stomach > Rumen | place: USA...
TCATCAAACTTTTAGTTATTTCGAATTTATCAGGTAAGAAGTCAATTAACTTATTAACTGCATTCCTATAATCAGTAACTGTTTTTTTAGACTTCTCATCTAGTCTTTCATTTTCTATAAAGTTATCTAGTTCTTTTTTTAGTTCTTCTTTAGTCATATTGCTCTTCTTACCTCCCTATATTGTGTGCAAGATAACCATAATATTATATTGCATCTATTAAATTGTAACTTTTCCCTTTAATTATAAGAGTTTAAAGCCTATTTTTAATCATTGATACTTTTTAAGATTTTTGTTACCATTTTAATATTGATTTTGATATGAAATGAGATGTTTAAAGTATCTATTTTATTTTTCATTAAATTGCTGCTTTTCTAATTTATTAATTTTATTTTTTATTCTAGTTGTTAATACAGCACTTTTTGTTAAATTTTTATCATTAAATCTAAGTTTCTTTTTATTTAAAATCAAATGTTCTTTAGCTTCTATTAAAATCAGATTATCTAAATCAAAATTGAATCTATCACCATCTGCAAAAATAACTTTATGACCTTTTGGCACTTTCCCAAAGACTTTTTCATAAAGGTATATGTGTTTAGGTACCCAATTATTATTCTTTTTACCATTGTAGAGTTTAACACATAAATAACCTATATCATCTTTACCTGAATAACGCATTCTTTCTGTTCCTATTGGCAAACAATTATGTGAAATATTACCTTTTTTAAAACAAATATTTTTTCTTATTTTTCTCTGTCCTTCTTCTGATATAAAATCGTTCCATTTTTTACCTTTACTAAAAGGAATATTGCCCTTTTTAAATCTACCAGTATTAACAGCAGGTTCGAAATTGAATTTGTCAACTAATTTAATTCGTCTTTTTAAATATTCAATATTTACCACTGTTAAATTAATATTGAATTTTCGATTAATTTCATTCGCTAAATCAATATTAGACTTATTTTTATAATTATTCTTTATATAATCACAAATTTTAGAATTATAATTAGTATTTTTAAAATTATATTTATTTTCCATTAGCATCACCTAAGAATAAACGAGGCATATCTTTTATATCTTCTCCCATTTCGCGTTTTTCTTTAATAGCATTTAATACTAAATTACCATTAGCGATTATTTTTTCACTTATAGATGCAATTGCCTTTGCCCGACCGATTTCTTCTTTTAAAAATTCACCTTTTAGTTCTTCATCATTTAGTCTTTCTAATTCTTCAAATAAGTGATTATTTAAATCAGATAATTTATTTTTCATTTATTCCACCCTAATTCTTCAATTTGTTTATTTATTGCTTTCAATTCTTCTATAGATAATTGAAATTTGCCAGTCCAGTCATCCATTTCAATATATCTAAATATTTTATTAAATGATATATATCTATAGTTTTCTATATCCGTAGAATGCAAATTATAAACTAGTTCATCATCATTATTGCAGCTACTTTGAAAATAATTTAATTTTTCAAAAAGTTCTTTTGTACTCATTTATTTCACTTCTTTTTTTTAATTCTGCTAGTTTGTTTAAAATAAATTCATAGCTCGTCAAAGTCTGCTTAAAACTAATACCAACAGTTTCTTCTCCAAAATCTGTTTTTATACCATTTTTTATTTCATCATTACAAAATTTTTCCAAGTCATCAATAATTTTTTTTAATTTTTGATTTTCTTTTTGTAGCATTTTATTTGCTATCACTACAGTTTCATAAGCTATTTTATAATCTTCTTCATTCATTTTTCACTATTCACCTACTTTTCTATAAAACCTATGCTGATATTATATTTAAACAAACAAATATAAATATAAATTTCATGAGAATATTTAACAATTTTATTATACTTTAAATGTGTCCATAGCTTATGATTAAAAAATAATCCTAAAGACCAATCGCCTTTGCTCAATTTATCTATTTTTAATCCAAATTTTGGTTTATAATAATTATCTATATCAATATTCATAATTTAATTCTTTTCACTTTCTAAATAATCTAAAATTTCATTGATTTTATCAATTATAAAATCTAAATCCGCATCTATTTGTTCGATAGTTTGATTGCCTAAAAAATCTTTTTTATCTAATTTTTTAGGTATTTTCTTTTCATCTTCTAGGATTTCTACTTCATCGTTTAACATTGAACCATCTAAAACTTCAAACAAATCTTCAAGTTCATTAATGTAATTTTTGCTTGCACTGTCATAACCAGTAAATTGAAATTCTTCACCACAATATTTTATTTTTTTAGGCACTTCTTCACCATTAGCAATTTTAATAAATAAATCTATAATTTTAATTATTTTCATATCATTATCCTTTGTTAAACTAAAATTTCCCATGTTTTCAGAAACAATTTTTGATGACATTTTAAATATATTTTTCATTTATTAACCCTTTCGTATTTAAACAAGCATGTATATTCACCATATGGAAATACTACTAGTAATTTACCTTTCTTTAGTGCTTCAATATCTTTATCTGTTATTTTATAAGTTTCAGTACCATAAGTTTCAGTTTCACGAATTTCTTTTTTATTGTTACCTATTATTTCGACTTTAGAATAATGGTTGTCGCAATAATAATCTAGTCCTTTTAATTTATTCATTCTTTTCACCCTTTTTAAGCCCTTTCAATAAATATTTACCAAAATTTTTATAATATAAACTCGGACTGTATAATGGATTTAATTTTAATAAAATTGGTATATTCATTTCAGGTATTCCATATTTTTTAAATAACCACTTATTATATTTTATTTTTAATTTATTTAACATTTATTTATCCTCAACTTTATCATTGAAATCATTTTCTTCTATTAATGTATTAAATTGTTTATCATAAATATCTACATATAATTCTTTTTTATCTCCATTATATGTACATTCATAATATCTTTTATTTTCTTTTAAATCACACATAACACATTTATAATTTTGTAATGCTTTACTGAACCAAACTAAATGTAAATCTTGTATTACATAATCTTCATTATATTTTTCTTTTAATTCTCTAATTAATTCGTTTTTACATATCACTTCAAACTTATAACTATTCATTTTTTAATATCCTTTCTATTGTTTAAATTTTACATTGATATGAAATCCAGTTCCATAATATCCGTTGCCATCGTCACCATCACATTGAAGCAGTTTTATTTTTTTATTTTCAGCATAAACAAAAATTTTATAAGAATATGATTCATAACCATCTAAATCTTCAACTGTAAATTCAACATCAGTAATAACGTTATTACACTCGTTTAATTCTGTAATATCATATTCACCTGCTCCACATGTACAACCATCATTACCCCAAAATTCTAGCTGTACTCCATTGTTTAATTCTAAAGTACTATCATTCATTTTTTTTATTGAATGTCCTATTAATAATTCTTTTATTTTTCCTTCATCGCCTGGAACATATAAATATCCTTTTCCAGCTAATTTGTCAATCATATTGTTTATACCTATACTCATCATTTTTTTAACATCCTCTCTATATTTTCAATAAATTCCTTGCATATCTCATTTTCGCTCCAAAAATCAATATTTTCTTTTATGTATTCCAATACTTCCTTAATTTTTAAATTTTGTTTATACTCCCCTTGAATGAACCCCTTAATAAAATCATTTGAATTTTTCAGTTCTATATCCATTTTAATCCTTTCTACTTTTCTGGCATTTCATAAACATAAATATTTAATTGTTCTATTCTTGCATCAGCACTATAATCTTGATATATTTCCCCATTTTTTTCATAGTAATCTCCATTTGGCTTTATAGATGAAGCATTAAGTATATACTTTGGTTTTAATATATTTTGTATTTCATCTAATACTTCAAATGCTCTTTCTTTTGTTGCATAATGACCATAATTAATTAAAAGATTTTCACTAATATACCAATATTCATTTCCTTCAACAACTCCTAATTGTTCAGGCTTTCTCAACAATGCTCTATCTTGGCTTCTAACCCACAATTCCATTATTTTTTTAGCTCCTTTAAAATATCTATTAATTCGTTAATTTTATCAATTATAATTTTTTCTGCTTCAGTTATTTCTAAATTATTATCAAAATAATCCTTGATATGTAAATTGTTTTTTTCTTTATAAATTATATCTATCCATTCTTTATTTTTTAAATAGCATTTATTTTCATCATAATAAACTTCAATTTTTTTAATCATTATTATCCTCAATAGTTTCTTCTACTTCTTCAATTAAAATTTCTTCATCATCTAAAGCATTTAAGATGCATTCTACGTTTTTTGCATCAAGTCTTTTTTCTTTTATCAAAAGTCTTAAATATCTTTTTAAAGTTAAATATCTATCTTCAATTATTTTATTATTTTTATTTTTTAATATATTTTTCATTTTTTTTATTCCTTCCTATCCATACTTTCTTCATCGTATAAACAATCTTTATAAACTGTTTTTATTTTATATTTATCTTGACGTTCTCTAATTAGTTTTAACTCATCTTTAGTTATAAAATAATTAGCTATCCCAAGAACTAAATTGCCTAGTAGTAAAACTATAATCTCAATTCTTATTAGTGCAATAAAAGTTTTGTTTTTCATAGTCTGTCATTGCCCTTCTGAGAAGCTTTCTAAAACGTTGTCTATCATAATATTGAAAATATTCTTCTTCAGTTCTAAAAATCAAATGTCCGCACCAATCACAAAGAACATGCTTTTGATTATAATCAATGATTTTTCTTCTACCGCAGTTAACACATGAAAATTTCTTATCACTTTCACAGCTCATCTGTTTACCTGTATAGTCATGTTTATGAAATTCCATTTTTAACACCCTTTTCTAAATTCTTATTTTTCATAATTAATTCTGCTACATACTCCTGGTGACTTTTTTCAATTAACTCTAAATCTCTAACTCGACTTTTTAAATAATCATTTTCTTCAATCAATTCTGATATTTCTTTTCTCAAAGTCTTAATGATTTCCTTGTAATAACTTATTTTCTTTAAATTTCTATAATCTTTTTCTTTCATTTTTTAACCTTTCTAGAAAATCTAAACATTCTTTTTTAGTATTAGCATGAAATAATTCGGTTTTTGTTGACCCATCAATTTTCCAAATTATCCATTTATTCAAAATCTTATCTTTTTCAATAGTCATTAATTACCTCTTTTAATGATGATTACTGAATTAAAAAGGTAAATCATCATCTTTCAACTCGATTTCATCAGTTTTTTTATTAATATCAAACGACATCTGTGCATTTTTATAATCCTGTATTTCCTTATCAATTTCTTTTTTTTCTTCCTCAGTTAACTCTTTCTTTTTTTGTTCGCTACTTTCATTAGCTTTACTTCTCGCATAACGTTGAACTTTTTCGCAAATTAATTCATTTCGATAAATTGTAGTATTTTTCTGAATATCGAAATCTTTATCACGTTTGATATACCCTTCTACTGAAATTAAATCTCCTACTTGGATATAATCAGCAACGTATTTAGCAACATTGTTCCAGCAATAAACTACGAAAAACTCTGTATTAGATTTTATTGTGCCATCTTTTTGTTTAAATCTCTTAGTTACTGCAATATTTAAATTCACAAGAGGGATCTGATTAATTTTTGTGATAATTAATTTCGGTTGCAGGGACACTCTCCCGACAAGTTCAAAGTGATTTTTCATGTTTTACCTCCCCAAATTCACTAAGCATATTTTTTAATTCTTCTTGTTCTTCAATACTTGCTTGTTCTGTTTCAATTTTCTGTCCAAACCAATTCGGCATTTGTGCCTGTGCTTGATATTTTGTTTGGTTTTTTAATTTATCCCAAATAATACCTTTAAAATTATTTGAAATAGAATAATCAATTAAATTTAAAATTGTATTAGTATCGTATAAATCAAGCAATTTATCAATTTTGGCTATTAGCAATTTTATTCCTTTTTCAGTATACTTGTCTTCGCGTTCCTTCTTATATTCAAACCAATCTAAAATTTTATTTTTTATTAATTCATTATTTTTAATATTTTTATATTCATTTAATAAATTATTAACATATACATTAACATTAACATTAACAACTGTTGTTGTTTCACTTTCGCTTTTTGTTTTGCTTTCATTTTCAGTTTTGCTTTCGGTTATTATTTCGGTTTCATTTTCGGTTTCATTTTCGGTTTCTTTTTCTTTTTTCGGTCTGCCACCTTTTTGACCATTTATAACCTTACTTTTATAAGAAATAATGGGTTTTGAAATATTTTCCCAAATGTCTTCTTCGTAGCTATCAGGTTCTAAATTAGGTTTTTTATCAAAGAAGTAAAAATCAATTATTTGTCCTATAAATTTATCTCTTTTTTCTATTGGTTCGATGCGTCTTATTAATCTTATCATTTCATAATAAATTGTAAAACTTTTCATTATTTTTTTATCCTTTCTTATTTTTTTTAAAATTTATAAATAGGTATTATTTGATTTTCTAATCAAAGTTTGATATACTTTAATTGCCTCAAAAGGCAAGAATGGAGTGGTTCCTATTGGAAGCATTTTTACGCTTGCCCTGTTCCAAATACTGATTGTTAATAGTTGGATAATTATTAATGAAGCTGGATAGTGGATAAAATCATGCTTAACAACTATGGGGCATATGAGCTTTTTTAAGAGAGAAAACTCGTAAGTGTTAAGATATTGCACCTAATGTGCTAACACACCTTAGGAATATTAAATACCAATTAGATTTTTTATGCACTCGTATGATAATCTAAAATGAAGTTAATATCTGCAATATATTTGGTTATTAAATCCGTAAATATAATTTAGTGTTAGATGAATTATATTTGCGTAAATTGACTTGAAGAAATCATTTTAGTTGGTGCTAGCAATGATTTCTTTTATTTTATCCAAATTTAAATCAAATTCTATAGCAATAATCAGTAACTCATTTGCAGTTAGCTTTCTCTTATTATTAAAAATTAAACTTAATTTACTTTGACTTATACCAGTTTTTTTCTCTATTTCATATTGTGTTATATTTTTTTCTTTAAAATAATTTTTTAAATAATCAATCATATCAAACCTCGATTTTCAAATTTTATTTATTTTTAATACCAATTATATTTTTCTGAATGTGCCCACGCATTAGTAGGACTTCCATATCTTCCTAAAATATATTTTAACCCCCAACGAATCTGTGTATATCCATTTGTATAGTAATCAGCACCTTCTGAAGCCATTTTACTAGCTGGAAGTGATTGTGGTATTCCGTGAGCACCAGAGCTTGTATTATGTGCATCAGCACGCCAACTTGATTCTCTAGTCCAAAGCTTAACTAAACACTCATAATCACTCTCTGACCAACCATAAGTATTAATAACTAAATCGTGTGCATAATTTTTATAATCGTTTGATGTAGCGGTCATTACAGATTGTTTAGTACTATTTATTTCATTATTAACTTTAGGTTTAGGTTTTTCTTTTGTCTTAGCCTGTACCGTTTTAATATTGAATTTTTCAACATTAAATTTTCTGGTTGTTTGAATAGCTGCATTTTCTACTTTATCGTTCGTAAAGTATGGAACTACTAAACCAAAGCTTGCACAAAATATTAAAGTATAAACTGTCATTACTTTTGTAATCCTCGGTAAACTCATGAAACATTTACCAATGAAAGTATGCAGATTTTTAAATATAAAATATATAAAATAAAACGTTCCAACAATCACGAATAATATAAATCTTATTAATCTAACCAATAGCCCTCTTCTTTTGTTATTCCCTTTTTTATTCTTCTTCTTTTTCATATTAATTCCTCTTAATTACTACTTAAAAATGATATATTGACTGCTGTAATAATATTTCCTTCAGTGATTCTTCCTTTTATACTAACAAGACTATCAATTTCCAGTAAATCTTTTACCTTTTCTAAAATATTATCATTTAATTTTACAAGTACTAAAACTTCTTCATCATCATATTTAACTAGTAAATTCATTACATCATTTTCTATTTTTTTTACTCTTCCAAGTAACATAACTATATTCATAAATTTTCTCCTTTTTTCACATGCTGCATGATGGCTAAACCAGTTAAACCTATCAGGGAAGGTTTGTTTGAAAAAAGTATATAAGACAGCTGTTCTATAGAAGTGATTCCAATAATATTAATTTTAGTTTAGCCATCATGCAGCATGCGAATTATATTTATCTAATTTTTTTCCAAAACCTCCCACTATTTTTAAAAGTTTCTATCTTTTGGCAAGTCATAACCCATAAGCCAAGGTTCATTAACGTTTAAAGCTTCTGCTAACACACGTAATTTTTTTTCAGATGGTTTAACTTTACCACTAACATATTGACTTAAGTCATTTTTACCAAGTTTAATATTTTCTCTTTCACAAATGGACTTTAATTTATTTAAGATATCTACTTGCCTTAAATTTTTTTTCTGACATTATTTGTTTTAATCTTTGATAAAAAGTGTATTTTTTCATTTAATTTCACCTTTTCCTAAAACAATTTTTTCAAAGTACCACTTAGGAATAGTAGTTGTAAGTCCTACTTTATAATTCGGATTTTCTCTATATAACATTTTCTGTAATTTATGAATTAGATCATAACAGGACTGTCTACCTCTTCCAGTGATTTCTTGTAAATCTTTTGCACTGTAAACTTCTTTATCCAATTAAATCACCTACTTTGCTAATTCACTTTGGCACCAATGAATGTCATGACCATTTTTAACACAATCATTTACGCCATTTTTATAGTTTATATCTAAGCAAACCATACATATTATTATTAGAACTAATCCAACTATGGTTGCTATTATATTTCCTTTATTCATCATTAGTAAACCTCTACGAATAAATCATATTTTGGTTTATAAATTTTGTTTGTTTTTTTATCCATTAATCCTTTTAGTTCATAACCACTTCTGATGATTATATAGTTATTTGTTTTTATCATTTTACTTACTTTTTCTGTTTCTAATTTTATTTTTATATTTTTCATGTAAAAAAATCCATTCCTTTCTTATATTTAAGTTTCGTTTTTAGTTTTTCCGACTAATTAAGTTACATTTTTTGCGATTTCGCACATATTTCATTAAAAAAAATATAAAGATTTATATCATATGGCTTAAGAATCTGTTCTAATTTGTTAATTGACATATCAGAAAGTCCTTGCTCATAACGGCTAATAGTACTTGGTGCTACTCCAGATTTAGATGCTAAATCTTCAATTCTGTCATGTTGTTCAAGTCTAATCATTCTTAACCTATTTGAAATTTCTTTTTTTATTGTGTCCTTCACTTTTACCTCCTTACAATGTCATTATACTATGCTATTTCGCATAAGTCAACAAAAATCTTGCGTTTTCGCAATTTTTTTTGTAAAATGTAAAAAGAAAGGGGAATTTTATATGAGTTATTTTGCAAAAAATTTAAAGTATTTACGTGAAAAAAAAGGAGTTTCTAGGAGTAAACTTTCAGAAAAAATAAATGTAAATCAGTCAACTATATCACGATGGGAAAATGAAGAAATGGGAGCCACTGTAGATAATGCTCTAGATGTTGCTAATTTTTTTCACACATCTATTGCAGATTTAGTTGGTAAAGATTTAACGCTTAACAATACTGAAACTTTAAATATATTCAATACAGTAAAAATACCGATTTTCAGGACTATTAAAACAGGTATAAAAATTGAGGAGCAGGATGATGTTTTTGAATACGTTGATATACCCGCTAAATGGACTATAGGTAATAAATTTTTCTATGGATTCCGAATAAAAGATGACTCAATGGAGCCAAAGTATCAAAAAAATGATATTGTAATATTTGAATACGTAAACAGTAACACATCGGCAAATAAAAAAGATTGTGCTATTATGATTAGTGATAGCAATATAACTTTTAAAAATGTAACAATAACAACTGATGGTATAACATTAATTCCTTTAAATTTAAATAACTCTGATAATTATGCACCTACTTTTTATACTAAAGATTTGGTTTCCTCTTTACCAGTAAAAATTATAGGTGTAGCAGTAGAAAAAAGAACAAGACTATAATTGAAAGGTGGTGATTTAATGACTTGTCCTAAATGTGGAAGCAATGATGTATCAGTACAAGTTTTGAATGAATCAAAATTAGTAACTGCTCATCATGGAATAATTTGGTGGATGTTTATTGGATGGTGGTTATTTTTAATAAAATGGTTAATATTTACTGTGCCAGCGATTATATTTAAAATATTTGGCATCGGGAAAAATAAAAAAATAATTAATAAAACAAAAAAAGTAAATGTTTGCCAAAAATGTGGAAATACTTTTTAATAATTTTAAAAATCTACTGCTGGAACAGTAGATTTAGTGAAAAATCTCATTAGTCGGAAAAACTAAAAACAAAATATAAGATATGATGTTTTGGATTTTTCTATTACATTATATCAGATATTGGTAAAAAAAACAATTAAAAATGGAGGATATAATGGATAAAAAAAGATATAAAAAAACTAGATATCAGAATATATTCAAAAATATAAAGAACGGTAATTACATTGTTAGGATTTCCAATCCTGATACTACCATTTCTAGGGACAAAGATAATAAAAAAATATATGATATTAATATTGCTAAAGATATCAGAGACAATAAAACTAATCGGATTGTTAAGACACAACAAATTAATAATAAAGATGTATTTGAGAAAGTTTGGGAAATGTACATAGAAGAGTGTAAAGTAAAACTAGCATATAAAACCTATAGAAAAAAAGAAAAAATGTACGATAGGTTTATTAGTGATTACTTTAGTGATTTAAAAATATCCAAAGTAACAAAGGATGAAATGAAAAAATTTATAAGCCAAGTTGATACCACAGATAAGCAAAAAAATGAATTAATTAAACAATTAAGAGCATTTTTTAGCTGGTGTATTAAAAATGATTTATTATTTTTTAATCCAGCACAACAAATTGAAATATA
>Ga0326512_10003849_pt1 | contig 10957 bp, 18 predicted proteins | sample 1_2617_0518_D_FD_203652 | JGI IMG/M metagenome (GOLD analysis project Ga0326512, IMG submission 203652) | Bovine rumen microbial communities from UC Davis, California, United States - 1_2617_0518 | ecosystem: Host-associated > Mammals > Digestive system > Stomach > Rumen | place: USA...
GATGGCCGCAGGTCACGTCACGATGACATGAGCGAGGAAGAAGAACCGATAACCGAGGAAGACGATGAAACTGAGGCTTAGACGCACAGCGAAAAAGGCGAATTACACCATTGGCCACCTGTATATGCTCGACAAGCAGAACGGCCAATGGGTATTCCTGTGCGACACCATCGAGGACAAAGACCGTGGACTCGACCAGAGCATGACCGAGGCCAACATCGCAGCCCTCAAGGTTAAGCACAAGACGGCCATCCCGACAGGAACCTATGACATCGACATGACCACCGTCAGCGGCACATTCGTAAAGAAGCCCACCTATAAGTCGTTTTGCGGTGGAAAGGTGCCGAGGCTGAAGTATGTCAAGGGTTTTTCGGGCATCCTCATCCACAGCGGAACCGACCAAGATTCATCGTCTGGCTGCATCATCGTTGGCGAAAACAAGGTCGTGGGTAAGGTTATCAATTCCTGGGCGACCTTCAAGCGCATCTATCCCATCCTCAAACGAGCGCATAACAACGGCGAGAAGATAACGCTGGAGATAGTATAATTGCAATATTGCATATAACATTCTTGCAATATGGAACGAGAAAACGAACAACGGGCAATACTTGGCGGAGGATGCATCACCCTGATAATAGCGGTGCTGGTCGCCGTCGTGTGTATGCTTGTGGCAATTTTGGATAAGATATGAAGATAGACAAGAAGGACATTATCGCCCACATGGTAGCATTAGTTGTTGGCATTATCATTGGGTTATGGGTTTCTCACTGCACCCGCGGCCAAGTCGAGCCTGGCAAGGTGGAGAGGGATACGGTTACAGTCCACGACACTGTTCCTGACGTCGCTCCGACACCGAAGGACAGCGTTCGCACCAAATGGTTGACCAGATGGCTCCCTGCAAAGCATGACACTATCACGCAGTGGATGACATTGACGAAGCACGACAGCGTTGCCGTTCAAGTGCCTATCACGTCGAAGCATTATGGCAACGAAACCTACGACGCCTGGGTAAGCGGTTTTGAACCTAATCTTGATAGCATCTTTGTCTATCAAAAGACGGAGTATATCACGACAACAATCACAAAAATGAAGCCTCCCAATAAGTGGGAAATGGATTTACTTGGCGGTATTGACTACAACACGGCACAGAATAGATACACGCCGTTTGCTGGCGGCGAACTGATCTACAAGCCCAGCAGGTGGCAATTTGGCGCCCGCGCAGTTGTGTCCAAAACTTCAAACACTGGAAAGGTTGAGCCTACTGTTGAAGGTGTTGTAAAGTATAGATTGTTCTGACAACGATTTCTTAATATCCATAAAGATTGATTAGTTACTACAGTTCATGAGGCACTCTTGCTGGGAAGCAGGGGTGCTTTTCTTTACGGGCTATCGCCCGCAATACCTTGACGCGACTTTTTATTGGTGGTCGGTTAATGGATAAAACTATAACGCCATGATGATGGGATAACTTTGTGTTGTCTTAATTGCGCAAGAGAGACGTGTGAACAAATTAACTATGGATTTTTAATTCTTTAAATCAAAAACAAAACTATGGCAGACACGAAAGTTTTTTCTTTCCCTGAGTCTAATTCCAACGGGGGTAACATTCCCTTCTCAATTCCTATCGGCATGGGCGGTAACGGTTTCTGGGGCTAATCAGGAAGGAGGTTGTCGCAATGATCAATCCCTTCTATTACAGCAACCGCGGCGGAGTGCCTAAGATTGACGTTCAGGCGGTGAATGTAACCGACACCAATGTTCAGTTCGTCTTGCCCGTCAACGCCTTCAGGTTCCTGCCCGCAAACGGCATGGTACTGATCCGCATCGGCGTCGCCATCCCCACTGGCACCACCGCCACGCTGCCTGTAGTGTTCACCAGCAATGACGCTACCCAGGCCATTACCAACGTCGGTGCAGCGGAGATCACCGCAGCCGACATTCCCAGCACAGGCGTTTACCTGTTCTTCTATGACAAGAACAACAATGTCATGCAACTTTTATCAAGGACAATTTAACAATAATAACAAGTCGAAATGTTTCAGAATCTTAGAGAGAATGACGCCGTGTATGTCATCGACAAGAGCGGCGTACCGTGCCTGAAGATCGGGCAAGTCAAGAATGTGAGCAGGCCCATGCCAGTCACCCCGACGCAGACCACTGGTCTGATGATGGGTATGAACCAGCAGTTGGAGGTTACCTTGCGCGCCATCGTAGATGAGAAGGAAGGTGATTTTCCGCACCTGCCCACAACTGCCACCGTACACGACTACGGCAACATGCTTATTGCGGAATCACGCGAGGCGGCGCTGAGCGAGATTGACAAGATCCGCATGAAGTCGCAGGGTGAACTTGACCGCCACGACATCAACGAGCAGACGGTTGTCGCCTGTGAGGAAATGTCCAAGACGCTCAATCCCACCTATGCCAAGGAGAAGGAGCGCGACGCTGCCATCAACAACCTGTGCGGCAGGCTTGACAACCTCGAGGGCGGCATGGCTAAGATTCTGGAATATATCAACAACAATAAAAAGTAAATATTATGCCAGGATATATTTTGGAATTCCGCGACGAGACCGAGAAGCAGGAAGTTCTCGAAAAACTGTACAAGGCCAAGGAAGCAATTTGTGACGCTATCGAGCGCCTGGAGGACGCCGACCCTGAAGAGGACCAGGCTGAGAGCCAGATGCAGGAGCGCCGCCACCGCATGAACCGCCGTGACCGCATGAGCAGCCGCGGCAGTATGGGCTACCGTGGAGGCCGCATGCGTGACGAGCGCATGATGCGCGAGGACGAAATGGAGTACCGCAACGGTCGTTACTATTAATCAGTATTCACCAACGAGGGAGCGGTTAGCACGCCGCTCCCTTTAACAACTACTGATAGATATGTTTTACATCGGCGCGAATGAAGCACAGTATATGGACGCCAACCAGGGTCACTTCAGCAAGGCCCTGGCGCAGTGGGCCATTTCCCGCATGAGGATGCGCGATGCCAACGGTGACCTTGTCAGGATCAACTCCGTGCCTCTTGAAGAGGTGGAGAATGCCCTGGACAGCAACGGCGTTGTCATCAAAGAGGAAAGCATCTATGACGCCTGGTACCTGTACAACATGTGCCTGGCTGACTACCGTAAGACGATGCCCGAGAAGAAGGACATCGTGAACTTTATCAACGAGACCATCAACGACCCCGACTGCAGGCCAGAGGCTGTGCTGGCATGTTGGAGAGCCAAGATGGATGTTATGCGCGTACCTATTCACTGGGAGCGCTACATGTAACTATGTTCAAACACTACCTGGACATAGCAGGCAAGTGGGCCTTCGTATTCGCCTACCGCATCGAGGAAGACAACCTCGGTGAGGTGGGCGAATGGCTGAAGGCATTGGGCGCGAAACCGTATGAGATCGTGCGCGCACAGGGGCTGTTGCTGAAAAGAAACAAGGGCTTCACGTTCAGTAACTCTGGCCTTCGCATGAGCGTGATGTGCATCGGTGGCGCCACCAGCAAGGAACAGTGGTGGGACACCGTATCGCATGAGATAGACCACCTGCAACATGCCGTCATGGAATACTATGGCGTAAAGCCTGGCACCGAGGACGCGGCCTGGCTGCAGGGATATATCATGCGACTTGTCGTCAAGGCGATGAAGGGAGACGGGAATATGTAATAACCAGGTGCGATAACATCGCACCACACAAAACGATAAGATCATGTATTATATCAATCACAACAATGACGGAACAAAGACGGTAGTATTACAGTTCCTGAGAAGCGAACTGCTCAACGACATAGACCAGTACGGTTATGTCGAGGGCGACGTGATGAAGGCTGATGCTGATCATCTGAAGCATGGGCGCCACCAAACCCAGGATATCACCCAAGACGGGAATATCAACCTGGTGACGCGCTGGCTCGACCTGGCATTGGCAAGATGCCGCGAGGCGTTGTTTCCTTACAGCAAGGCTCCCGTGGAGGACGGAACAGAGATGGACGATATCTTGACGGAAACCGACTACTACACCATTGAAATGAATGTGCCAGCAGACTTCTCGCAGACGACAGTAGACTACCTGGAGCAGTTGATCCACCACCTGATGATCTGGTGGGTGCTGTACTATTGGTTCAGTATTACCAAACCCGAAGGCGCGGAGAAATGGCTGGCGAGCGCAGAGCAGACAGAAAAAGATATCAAGGGGGCGCTGGCCCGTCGATGCGGCAGGACGCGCAGACCTTTAAGACCATTCAGTTAATATGGCTGTCACAATTAAACATGTGCAAGGCAACACGCTGCGGCTGGGGATCCAGTTGCGCCTGGTCACCATGACACTGGAGAACGGGCGTACAGTAACCACCAGCGCAGACTTTGTCCCCAACAGAGACGCCCAGAAATTCCCGTGTGAGGTATTGTTGTCGAGTGGGGCGCGCGGTTATAAGTATAAGGCCGATGTCAACGAATACGGCATGGCTGTTATCACCGACTACGGGAATATATCCATAGGCACCTATTCAGTGACGGTCACCTGCTATAACGACAACGAGGAACGCATGAGGTACCGCGAAAGATCAAAGGTGCACATCGTATCGGACACCGCACAGGCTGGGCTTAGTGGTACAGGCGGCGGGGCTGAGATCCAATATATCGGCGCTGCTGTGTTCATCAAAGGCGAGCGAGGGCCACAGGGTCTTCCTGGACCGCAAGGTCCACAAGGCCCAAAGGGTGACACTGGTGCCACTGGTCCACAAGGTCCCAAAGGAGACAAGGGAGATCAAGGTATACAGGGGCCCAAAGGTGATACTGGAGCAACTGGGCCCCAAGGGCCAAAAGGTGATGCTGGCCCAAAAGGTGACAAAGGGGATCAAGGCCCGAAGGGTGATAAAGGCGATAAGGGTGATACTGGACCGCAAGGACCGAAAGGCGACAAGGGCGATAAAGGAGACCAAGGATTACAAGGGGAACGCGGACCGCAAGGTGACACTGGTGCCACTGGTCCACAAGGCCCCAAAGGAGAAACTGGCACAACGGGCCCGCAAGGCCCGAAGGGAGACACAGGAGACACAGGAGACCAAGGCCCGAAGGGAGACAAAGGAGATACTGGCGGTGGACATGTATACTTCGGAACTTGTGACACCGCAGCGGCTACTAACCCAAAGGTGTGCACGGTAGAGGCTTTTCCTACAGAGAACGGCGTGCCCTTGGTAGGCACGGAGATTGTGGTGAAGTACGCCGCCACCAATACGTCAACTGGCACGCCGCCGAAGATCAAGGTCAACGACATGGAGCCAGCCAGTGTGTGGTACAACAACGCTGTTGTTACTGGAACTAAAAGCACCTATCTGGGCTATAAAAACAGATATATACGCTACATGTGGGACGGCGAGTACTGGGTTTTCATGGGCTACAGTTACGACACTAACACCACTTACAGCAATGTATCACTCGGTCAGGGCTATGCAACACAGAGCAATTCTGCAGCCGCAGCGGCTGTAACCGCCTCACTGGGAAGTTATGCGCTTACCGCTAACGGTATTGTGGTCGTCAAGTTTACCCATGATGTGCCTGCAAATGCCACACTAAATATAAACAGCAGAGGTGCTAAAGCCATTTATAATAAAGGAGCAGCGATTACTGCTGGGGTCATTAAGGCTGGTGATACTGCCACGTTTATATACTCGACCTATTATCACTTGGTCGCTATAGACCGATGGCAGGACGACCTGGCCGCACTTGAAGCCAGAGTATCAGCACTGGAAGGGAACTGATACCCGATATTGTTAAAAACATAACGCTACAAAAAAACGCGCGGGCCTCTCGGCTGGCGCGTTTTCCTTTATTAACCATTAAAACCTTTAAAATTATGAGAAACTATCACACTGTGTTATCGTATCTGATTGGAGAGCGTGGGCTCGAACTGGACAGTGGCGCCAGTGATCGTCTCGTTTTCTGCAAGGTTGCCAAAAACGGCGACGCGGAAATATTTGTACGGAGTGCCAGAGAAGCCACGCAGGTAGATGTCTTTGCTTGAATACACCAGGAACCAGTTGCGCAGATCGTTGGAAGCGTACAGTGCCTGCATGACGTCTGTCTTCTCCATGTATCCGCGCTGGATAATTGTTGTCACTGTCTTGAACACATCGCCGCTGCCGAGTTTAAGCGGTCGCGTGATGAACAAGAAAGGTTCTGGCGATGTGTAATCTGGTTCAGAGAAGTTGACCACCTCGTTTCCGCTGACTCCCATTATCACAGCCAGCGCCTCTGGATAGGAGTTGACATTGTCCACGATGCCCGACGCGATGATTCCCCATTGCTTCGATTCCAGGGAATACAGATAAGCATACCGTTGCTGCGGGTTATATACTATCACGCGCTGGTTAACGTAGTCGTATATCATGCTGCAGCCCCTGATGAAGTCCAGGAAAGGTATATACTCGAAGCACTGTGGACTAATGCCAGCCAGGTTAATCATTGCAGCACCGCCAGGGATAGAGTTCACCAGGCTAAAAGGCCAACGCTCAAAGATGCTGTCGGTAATGCATATTGCCGTCGAGCCCTGCAGCAGCATGATGCCTCGGTCGCTGGCGAACAGCACCGCAGAATCCAGTTGGGTGATGCTGTCGGCGTTGATGCAGACGTCGCGGGTGAAAGGCTGTGAGGGCTTGAAGGAACCATCGTCGTTCACTTCCAGGGCGCACACGCCTTCGTCGGTGAAGGCGTACAACGGGAATACTCCGAACTGCCCCTGGGACATCGCCTTGGCGGCGGAACAGATACCGATGATGCGTCCCGCGCCGATGTTCTTGATATTGCCATGCTCAAAGAACCATGGGTTATTTGCGTTGGAGGTGTAGAGTTTGTTCTCTTCGGCGATTCCTTCGGTGCTGATTTCTGGCAGTGTGCCCACCTGTGCTGTCGGCAGAAGGCGCCGCGTCATGATATCTCCCAGCCAGTAGGCCCCGTTGAGGTGGTCGTGCGGTGTGAGTTTGACTTTATAGGTCGTGGCTCCGCGTGTGATGTACGCAGCCTTGGCATTCACGTCAGGGTAGTAGATCCACTTGGGGAAGTCGATGCCGTTATAACCTGGAGCACTCTGGACGGTTACCTGCTGGTTATCGCTCTTGATGGATACAGCCACCTGCCAGGTGTTGCCTGATCCAATGCTGTTAGCCTGTGCAAACTGCACAGCAGGACTGATTGGCGAGTGCGGCGTGCGTGTCACGCCCGCGAAGTTCATGCGCCCGTTGTAGTTGTACATCATCGTCGCTGCAAGGTGATCGTGCGTGCGGTAGTCGTCATCGATGCGCTCGCGCCCGAGAAGACCGCAGAGTGTACCTTTGTCCATTTCAAGTTCCTTCTCGTTGCAAGTCGCCAGTTCGTCGAGTTCAAACTGCTTGATGATATAGAAACTGGTTGGACCAGTCAACGCGTTGTTGATGTCGCTGATGTTCTTTTGCGGAACTGTTGCAATGTAGTTTGGTGAGCGGTAGGTGTTATTGTAGCGGTTGAAGTAATCGCCATAGTCGCTGTGACGGAATCTGCTTTCCATATCCAGGAAGGCATCCAGGAACGGACGAGTACCGTCAGCAGGCCATGAAGCGGAAACATCCTGGCCAGCCAACTTGGTCACCTTGCTCATGGTGTAGTACTCATTCCAGGCGCCAGCGTCGTCCATGTTGGTCCAGCCGAATACGGTGCCAGCCTGGTCATAGGTGTATACAGGTGCAGACACGCCGATGTCCACAGACATGACAACGTCTTTCCAGCGCTTCAGTTCTTCGGGTATATTGACGATGCTGTATACCAGTGTTGACAGGAAACCATAGACGCGCCCGCACATGCGAAGCCCCACGAAGTTGTCGTCGTTATCGTTCAGCGCCAGGCCATGCTTACCATCCAGGGCGAACACTGGTCCGCGGCTGTTGGGAATGAGCAGGACAGGATAGGAGTGCATGATGAAAGTGTCATCATAGAGGCGGTAGGCGTAACGGACGAAGAACGGCAGTACGAACTTGTTTTCCTTGGTACCCTTCTCGTTGGTGAAGACATTGACCCTGGCGAAGACGCCCTGGGTCAGCACGTTCTTCATTGTCGAAAGACCGTTCTTCTCGTCGTCGGTCTCGCCGTACATTTCTTCGACCGAATAGGTTGCCGACTCGCTGGCGAACTTGCGGATGCTCGGGTGCGGTTCGTCGCTGCCAGAGTCTGCCGCCATGACTGGCTTAGGCGCTGCCCATGCCAGGCCATCGTTATCTTCTGATTCACCAAGTTGAGGAATGATGGTGTTCTTGATGTTACCCACCTTGATATCCGCGCCGCCGTACTTAGATGTGCTGGAAGACGTGTTCTTCTTGTCGGGCCACACAGCGAAGTCGGAGTGCAAGCCGAAGGAGATCTCCAGCATTGGAGGCTTCTGCCCCAGGGCTGTATACCCTGGTCCGCCTTCGCGGTCTGCAGACCAAAGGAAATAGTTCACGCCGCTGTCGTCATTGACAACAATGGTGTTGCCGATGCTGGCGATAGTAGGCGTTCCAGATATAGTGCCGCCGTCGATCTTGTGACGAGTCCATGGGTATGCATCCTGCTCGCCGTTTTCCTCGCAGGTCCAGTACAGTTCATCGTTGAGAAGAAGGATGTAATGGGTGTGGCCCGTGATACGGTGAATCCACATCAGGCGCTCGCCGCCGACGAGGGTAAACGGGACGTCCTGACCGTTGTGTGCCGCCGTCTTTGGCGACGCTGGGAAGACGGGGTGTAAAGCGCCGTTCTCGGGCACCACGCCGATGCTTGCGGCGAGTTCTCCGTCAGGACTGATGTAGTCGTCAGGCGTGGCGGTGAAGCCTTTGTATTTGATTTCCTGTTGCATAGTTTAATATCTTGTACGCGATGACATCGCGCAATACTTAACATTGTTTTGTGGCAAGCCTGGTGATGATGGGTAACGCTGTTGTGCCGCGCAGGTTGACAGGCTCGCCGACAGGCAGGCGCAGCACATCGGTAGTGTTGCATGCTTCCTGCAATGCTTGGCACAGGCGCCTGGAATGACACCGCAAGTTGTGGCATTGTTTCACCTTCCTTGAAGTGGGGTAGAGCATCGCCTCATGTCTTCCTGCCGTTGTGCCAGCGCGGTGCTTGACATAGAGGTAAAACTCGCTGCCTTCGATGTAGATGTCGATTACATCGCCACAGTGCAGGTCGAGCAACTTAGTTACCCTGGCTGTGATATCGATGTTCCCGCGAGGCGAGAAGGTGATATCGGCGCGTCGTGTATTACCCAAGATGCTTGTCATGTGGCTTGCAGATCTTGTAGTATTGAATGTTGCCAGCGCGGCACACCTCAACAGACAATTTCACGGGCTTGTCGTGCGGCAGGCCGTATTCGTAGAAGATGCGGTTTACGGTAGGCACCAGGCACTCGAAACCGATTGTCTTGTGCTTGCCGTTGTACTGTATGTCGGCCAACTGGGTCTCGCAGTCAAACTCTGGGTTGGTGATGAAACCGTATTCCCCTTTGTCTCGGAATGGTAGCATACCAGTAGCCAGGGAGAACACATACACCTGTGCCTTCTCCATCTTCATCACGCCCATATGCTTGAACAAAGCCTTAGAAAGCGTGACGGAGTTGTCGGCAGGGTCGCAGATCACATAGAACGAGCGACGGCGTAACCAGTTCTTGATCTTGTCAAACATGATGCGAAAGTAGTTCATAGTTTTTGGCTGTCAGTTTTATCGGTTAACTTTTGGATATTGTTTCCTGGAACGGAACGATACCGTCTCGATCCACATAAACGAGGCGGTGTTGTCGACGTCTTGCTTGTGTCTGTCGGCATCCTCGCGTGTGGTGAAGATGAAGCAGGACAGTTCGCAGCGGTCGGTGCCGCGCGTGTTGATGATGTTGGCCCAGTACTTCTGACCCAGGATCATCGCGATGATTGCTTGGATTATGTTCATGATGCTGTGTAGTTATATCGTTTACTTAATTCTTTGATTGCGGCGACGGCGCGCTGGTTAAGAAATGGATATTGCATCCACCATGTCGCTCGACTGACAAAGTAGATGGCACTGGCATGCGTGCGGTGGATAGTGCGGCCAGCCTCGCTGAATGTGCGACCGTCGAGCGCGCACATGATGTAGCAGATCACAGCGCGCGCATCGGCATATTTGCGCTGGCGCTTGCGCGACGTGATGTCGTCCTGGGTGATGCCGTACAAGTCGGCGACGTCACTGATGATTTGATTTGTTCTCATATTGGCGTATCTTTTTCTTTAGTTGTCTGATTGTTTTGTCGCGGTCGATGGTTGCCTTCCAGCGGATGCAGTAGCCAGCGACAAAGCCTATAATGAGAGACTCGGCGATGTATAGTTCGCTAATCATAGTTTCTCAAAAATCTCGTTAAACTCTTCCTTGTACTCGATGAACACCTTGCGCACGTCCTCGATGAGATTGCCGCAATTAGGCAAAAACACGTTGATGCCCTGCACTGGTCTTGGGTTGCCGAACTTCTCAAGTTCGTTGTCCAATGCGGCTATTGTACGCTTGAGGTCTTGTGCTGCCTTTAATTTCTCGTCAGTCATTTTGCCCTCCTTTCTCACCTCCCATTTTTTGGATGTCACTAAGTTTGTATCTCACGGAATGGCCGAACCTCACAGGAACGAGAATCTTGTCCTTCTCCCAACGATGCAAGGTCATCAGGCTTACACCGATAAGGTCGGACACCTCCTTCTTTGTCAGGTAGGTGTTTTCGTAGTTCGGTATTTCCCCGATTACGTTGCATTCCTCGTTCCACTTGACAAGTTCGCCGAGTAGCCTGTTCTGCCGCTGCCTTAACTGATACAGCACGTTCTCCTGCTGTTGGATGAGAAATTCAATCTCCTGGATGCGCTGCGTGAGGTCTGGCAACGCTTTACGGATTTCGTATGACAGGTTGTTGAAATTGTCGCTATACTGGTGCCAAGCCTCGCTTTG
>Ga0326512_10003851_pt1 | contig 10956 bp, 15 predicted proteins | sample 1_2617_0518_D_FD_203652 | JGI IMG/M metagenome (GOLD analysis project Ga0326512, IMG submission 203652) | Bovine rumen microbial communities from UC Davis, California, United States - 1_2617_0518 | ecosystem: Host-associated > Mammals > Digestive system > Stomach > Rumen | place: USA...
AACAGCGGCGAGGTAGTATACATCACACAAATAAAGGTGCTCAACTGGCAGGAGCAGATATTAGCAGACATTACCGACAAATGCGACCTGAAAGAAAGCAGCATAAACCTTTCACTTGTACAGCGAGGTGTCCGCCGCCAAGGAACGCTAAAGCTTATAAACGATGACGGAACGCTTGACGTGAACGAAAACAAGTGGCTTTGGGCTTTGAGGAAATTTCAGATATTCAAGGGTATCATTTACGCCGGGAACACTTATCTCTTTTCGCAGGGGATATTTGTACTTAAGAGCGTTTCGGGCAGCAAGGAAGAACCCGTTATAACGATAGCTGACAAATACTGCTTACTCAACGGGGAAATAAAGCTTGCGAAGACCGAGGCGCAGTTACAGATACCGTCAAGCGGCAATTTGGATCTGCTTACCGATGAGGCAATAGCGGCAGGGAACGGGATAAAGTTTATAAACGTACTGCGAGATTTATTACAGCAGCCGATAGGGAACGGATATATGCTCGATGACAAAGAGCCCGTTGCAGACCCTGAGTTTGACAAGCTTTACTTACAGAGGCAGATAGTAGTGAGTGAGGGCTTTTACCCCGGGGCAGCCATTGAGGAAATAGCGCAGACGGCGATGTACAACGCTTACTACGACACTTACGGGCGGCTTAGGATAGTAAGGAACTTATCGGACGATTATTATTACTTAGCGCCGATATTTGAGTTTAATGACAACAACAGCAGCAGGGCGGACAACAGCTACAGCTTAGATCAGGCTTACAATGCGCAGACGGTCGAAGGCTCGAATGTAGACGGCATTGTATACAGATACACGGCTAAGAACGACAACCCGAGAAGCCCTATAAGGATAAGCCTGATAGGAGAACGCAGAGACAGCAAGGTGAATATATCAAACGGCGACAGCGAAAGAAAGTGCGAGATGTACGCAAATTACCTTTTAAAACGCAAAACAGCACCGAAATTGAGTATAAGTTTCAGTGCAGCGATGATACCGCACATTGATGTTGATGTACCGATAACCAAAAACGGGGAAAAGCTGATAGTACAGAGTGCAAGCTTTCCTCTTGCAGGCGGCGCTATGAAGATAAGCGCTTGCAGCATAGACTACATACAGTTTGAGAGGTGGCAAAATGGATAGATACCAAAATGAGCTATCGCAGGCGGCGCAGAGGCTTGCGGAAATAATAAAGGCGCGGCAGCCGCAGGAGGGAATGCCGCTTAAGGTGATAAGCGGCGAGGTAAAGAGCGTTACAAGTGATAACAGCAAGGCTATAGTAGTAGTAAACGAGCAGGAGCTATCAGTTTTTAACAAGAGCAAGGACAAGTTGACAGCAGGCGAAAGTGTATGGCTCGGGTACTTTAAGACGCTTGCAGACGCGGTGATACTTTTTAGGAACGGTCCGAGCACACCTTCCTCCGGCGGCGGCGTCGGCGAAGACCTCGGTAATGGAAATGAAAGATTTAACGATTATGTGAATAATACCTGTGCAGAAGATGAAGGGTGTAAATTTAATACGCTTAAAGGATCAAGTAATAAAGTGTTGGGTGGGCAAGCAAATTTATTATATGGATTCAATAACACCGCAAACAATACTACAACAGGTAATCTAATTGGAGGAATGAGCAACTCAGCCGCGGTCGGAACATATGCATCATCTATCACGGGCGTGTCAAACACTTTACTATCTGGCAGCAGCGGTACCGGAGCAAACACCGTGTCGGGAGAAAATAATACGGTTAGTGGAAGGGATAATATTGTAAGCGGCAACCAGAATGGAGTAAGTGCAAGCCGCTGTATGGCCGTAGGTTATAAAAATTCTGTTTCCGGCACTGATCAAATGGCCGCAGGAAGAGAAAATGTAATTGATGGCTCTAATAATTTTGTAATAGGCAAATTAAACCACTTAATTAATAATAATAACAACGAAAACAATATTTGCGGCGGTGAAGGAAATTATATTTATTCCGCAAGCAATATGGCATCGGGCAGATATAATAGTGTTTCCGGCACGGGTATATGTAATGTTATCGGCGGTGAAAGCAATCAGGCTAACTATTATGGCTACAATGCAGTATTCGGCAAACAAAATCAAGCATTTGGCTATTCCATAGTCAGCGGCAACTTGTGTCAAGCTGATACTTTTGCACAAGCAGGCGGACAATATTGTTTTGCGGGTGAACAGTCGGCAGCTTTTGGCTATCGAGCATATGCAGGTGTAAACCCAGAACAAATTGATCGCGGCGAGAATGTTCATTCCGCATCATTAGGCGCTTTAGGACATAGATGCTTTTCGTTTGGTTATTTTTTGAACAATCAATCTGATAACGCATTTGTTTGCGGACGATATAACGAAGAAGGAAAAAACCATTATGCATTTATAGTCGGTTCGGGTCATCAGGCAAGACCTGAAGAAGGGGAAACAGAAGATGTGAGAGCCAATGTATTTGATATAGCATGGTCAGGCGACACATCAACACAAGGCTCATACAACACCCTCGGTGCGGACTACTCAGAGCATGAAGAATGGGCGGACGGCAATCCTGATAATGAGGACAGAGCCGGGCATTTCGTGACATACGTTGGCAACAAGATACGGTACGCCAACTCGGACGATGATTACATTTTGGGCGTGGTATCTGCAACGCCTGCGGTGATAGGTGACGGCGATATAGGCTATTGGCGCGGACGGTTTGAGACGGACGTTTTCGGGCGCGTGATATATGAAAAAGCCGAGGTCGTCAGACACCGCGTAAATGACAAAGGCGAGGACGAGGAATACACGGTAATTCAAGATGTACCTAAAACTGCAAGTGACTATGACCCGACAAGAGAGTATATACCGAGATCCGAGCGGCCTGAATGGTCGCCCGTAGGAACGCACGGTAAGCTGATAGTCATTGACGACGGCACTTGCGAGGTGGACGGGTACTGCACGGCAGCGGACGGCGGCATTGCAACAAAGGCGGATAAAGGATATAGGGTAATTGAAAGATTAGATGATACGCATATAAGAATTAGATTAAGATAGGAGGACACAGTATGTTAGGCAAAGTCAAAGAATTTATTGTGATGCAGAGTGAAGCCGGCGCAGACATCTTCCCCGAGATATCGGAGGGCAGGGATATATCGGCGCTGGAGCTTAAGACTGACAAGGACTGCACCGTCGAGGTCAACGGTGAGGAGTTTGAGGTAAGCGCAGGTGAGGTTTTGAGCTTTCCTTACAATTACATGAAAATACACACGCTTAAGATCATGACTGACGGCGTGAAGGTCAAGATAAGATATCTTGCGGAATAGGAGGGTGAAATGGAAAGCTTATTTTTCGGAGGAAGTCTATTTGATGACGGCACAGGCGGCGACGGCCGCGGCAAAAACACCCCGGGCACAGCGGCGGGTGTGGCAGACGGAACGATCATAAAAACAATCGCAGCAGCGGCAGAGGAGGGCTAAACAATGGCACAGATAATTGAAGAAAGCATAGCATCGGGAGCGGACAAGCAGGCGTTTATAAAAAGCATTCTTTTACGCGCACACGATTTTGTGAAGACCGAAACAGTTATTTCGGAGAGCGACAACACACAATCTTATGAAAACCTCTACTTTACGGATAATTCATACATAAGCATATGGCAGAAGACGGGAGTGAGCAGCAACACAAAGGAATGTGAAGTGTTTATAGTAACACCTAAGCTTAATATCAGCGCGTTTTCACTTACTCACTCAAACGGGTGCAAGCTCAGGGCGGTAACATCGCAAAACGGTGATGTAACAGTGAATGCCGTCGGGAGCAGTGATGTACTGGTTGACGGGCAATATTATATGTTTGCACTGATAAAGTGTAAGGGTGCGCTCAGTGGTGATGAACTATGGGGCGTACAGTTGCCGAAGACTACCGCTATAGCAAGCACTACAGCTACCGATTACACAACTAAAAATCTATGTACAGATGATACATCGGCGACCCCGAGTGCCATTTACATTCAGAACAGCACATCAAGTCAGCAGTTTAATACTGTGGGGTATAATCCGGAGGCTAAAATGGTGATACTGGAACAGATAAGCGATGTAACGAGTGAGTATCTTTCGGAAAACACTTTTTTGATGAAGTCCACGCCGCGCAGATACTACGGCGACACGATAATAGGGGGAAAACACTATTATTGTGAGGGGCTCATCGCCATGCTTGATGAGTAAAACCGCACAATATTTATCCCCCTGATCTGTGCAGCCCTACAAACCTTTTGTAAAAATAAAAAATCATTCTCATTTGTTGCAGCGAAATATGCAACAAAAGGCTGTTTTGGCGCTGTATGTAGGGGGAGAAAAAAATTCATTTAAAGGAGTGATCAAAATGAAAATATCATTATCTGATGCTTACTATGCAGTTACCGATACTAAGCTCCTCGGATATATCGGCGAGCATAAAGCCCGCACGATAACATTTGAGGGCTTGGAGGTCGAAGGAGCTGAAAGGTATAAGCTCAGGATCGAGTATAAGGATATGGTTTCTTATGAGATCGACATTTCATCCGGCAGCTACGTCATTGACGGCAGCCTGCTGCGCTCGATACAGACTGTAAAAGCGCAGATCTACGCGGTCAAGTCGGGTGATGAGGGTTACGAGCTTGTAAAGAAGAGCAATATTTTCGAGCTTGAGATCCGCCCTGCGCTGGAAAACGAGCCTGCTCCCATACCGACTTACGAATCCGCAAAAGAGTACCTCGATGAGATCCTCGACTATATAGAAGGCGGCGGTAATTACAATACCCTTTTAAATAAGCCTAAAATTGAGGGGAACACCCTTGAAGGCGATAAGAAATTTGAAGAATTAGGTTTACAGGTCATCACATCAGCCGAGCTGGCTGCTATGTGGAACTAATGAAAGGAGTAATACTATGAAATATTTAGACAGCGCAAGAACACAGGAGCTTATCGGCCAGATAAAAACAAGGCTTGCGGGCAAGGCTGATGCAGCCACAACACTTTCGGGCTACGGCATAACAGATGCCTACACAAAGACCGAGACCGACAACAAGATAGCCGCCGAGATAACAAGCATCTACAAGCCTGCGGGCTCTGTAGCGTTTGCAAATCTTCCCGCACTCAGCGCCGCTAATCTCGGCAAGGTGGTTGATGTGACAGACGCATTCACAACTACAGTGGACTTTGTTGAGGGCGAAGGCAAGGACTACCCCGCAGGCACGAATGTTGCTATAGTTGATGTAGGAAATGCCACCTACAAGTATGATGCGCTCTCGGGATTTGTTGACTTATCCACTTATGTGCAGACATCAGACCTCGTGGCGATAACCTCGGCCGAGCTTGCCGCGATGTGGGGTGACAGCAATGGCTAAAAAATACCTCGACCCGAGCGGAACACAGTATAACATAAACGAGACCAAACAGCGCCTTGCAAGCCTCAGCCAGAGCATTTCCGCTCTGGCAGGGGTCGTCGGGGATATAACGGCTGAGGTGGAGAGCCTTGAAGAGGGGCTTAAACCCGTAGCGTTTTCGGGCTCTTATAACGATTTGACGGATAAACCTATAATTCATCAAATAGTCGGCCTAAGAGTAGATCTCCGCAATCAAACCTTTACTCGTTTAGGGCTTGCGGCAGATATAGCTAACTACAATTTCAGTGAATTATCCATTTATGGAGGCCGCAGACGCTGTAATGTCGCTAATGATGGCACGATAACGGCCTATTATGGAGATGCAAACTACAAAGAAGACGGTAGTAATGGCCAAGTAATGGTATATCAACCCAAGTTTTACTACAAAGTAAAGCCAATTGACATGGAACCTCAATCAGGTACCTCTGAAGGTGGAGTAGGTCAACACTTGCGCTGTGCAGAATATTATGTGAGTCCTTATCCTTACAATGGTTTTAAACTACATCCCGCCTTTATTAATCAGAACAATGAAGAGGTTGATTATTACCTTGAAGGTGCATATGAGGCGTCCTTATACGATGTTTCTGCCGCGACCTATATAACCGATGATAGTCAAGTTGCGGACTTCAATTCTGACCGCTTAAGTTCCATAGCAGGTGTAAAACCAATTTCAGGCTTAACTCAAAACCTAACACGCGCCAATACAGAACTTCTTGCAAATAATAGAGGTACTGGTTGGCACAACACAACAATTCAAATTGACAGTGCCGATCAATTACTTATGATCATTGAATTTGGTACTATGAACATTCAGGCCGCGCTTGGCAATGGTGTAACATCGGTGCCAGACAATGGCTCCTATAACTGTTCTGCGCTTACTGGATCAACATCTGCTCTTGGTAATGCAAGTGGTAGAGCATCTGAAACGGTCGTTACAAAAGGCAGTGAAAGTACCACTTACACCGCAAATGGATATGTATCTGTATCATGGCGCGGTAAGGAAAATCCCTATGGTAACATTTGGAAATTTTCACAAGGATTGCTTGTCTATGGAAATGGTTCAATGAAAGGTGGCGTACCTTTTATTAGTGATACTATGGTTTATAACGAAGCGCCGGCAGTAACACAAGCTTCAAGTGCAGATGGGGTTAAATTGGCTGGTTATAGCAATGTTGGTTATACATTGACAAATAATGGTTTGACTACTCAGACCCATACTGGTGGATATATTAGTGCTTTTGGTTGGGGCGTTGATAGTTATGAAGAAGATTATGATTTTGATTGGCTGTTTGTTCCTACTGAAGTAAAAGGAAATAGCGCTTTGCCAGTTGGCGATTATCATTGGTTGGCAGCTAACCTAAATGGATATCGCATGGCTCTGCTAGGGGCTGGTTGGAATGGTGGTCTCGAGGCCGGTCCTTTCTATCTGCATGTGGATACTGTTCCTTTTAGTTGGGGTCGTTATATCGGCGGCCGCGCGGTGTACATACCAGTTTGACATCGTTAGTAAGTCTATAATAGAATTTGAACGCTCGGTTTGAAAATAAACAAGGTGATGACAATAAAACGAGTAGGATTTTTATATGAGAAAATTTATGATATGTAGGCTAAAAGGAGATGATAAAATGTATATACACTATAAAACGCAAGGTATGTCAAAGCCACCCGAAATCGAATACAATCCCTACAAGGTGTTTATCGCTAAAAACATACACTTTGTAGAGGTTGATAAAACGCCCCAAGAGTACGGCTACATTCCGCAAGACTATTGGGAATATGACCTCTACGAATATGAGCTTAATGAATATCTCCCTATATCGCTTGCCGAGGGTGAGAAAACAAAAGCAGACCTTACCTACATCGCAATGATGACCGATGTGGATTTAGAGGAGGGTGAAGAAGATGAGCAAGAAATATGAGCTTGTAAAAGAGTATTATGACAACGGCTTATGGAACTTGACAAGAGTTAAAAATGCGGTTGTCAAGGGGTGGATAACGGCAGAGGAATTTGAAACGATAACGGGTCAGCCGTATGAAGGGGAGTGACAAAAACGGACAACGAAAAAACATTTAAAGCCTTTTTGTCCGCGGCTACGGCAGGGCTGCTTGCTTACACAAAAGTGATACTCATACCGCTTGCGCTTTTGCTCATAATGATGATTGTCGATTACATATCGGGCATGAGCAAGGCTTACATTAATGGCGAGTGGTCAAGCAAGGTCGGCTTTCGGGGGATAGTGAAAAAAGTCGGGTACATAGGCGTTGTGATAGTCGCGGCAGTGATGGACTGGGTGATATACTCGGGGCTTAAGGGTGTCGGCGTTGACATCAGAATGAGTTATTATCTGGGGCTTATCGTCACGATATGGCTGCTTATCAACGAGTGTATTTCTGTTTTGGAAAATCTCGGGGCGATAGGCGTACCGCTGCCTGCGTTCCTGATAAAGGGCATAAAGAAATTGCAAAAAGGAATTGAAGAAAAGGGAGGAAAAGACAATGACGAAGGTTGAAAAGGCCGTTGATTACATGAAAAAGATAGCCGTCGACAATTCACACGGCTACAGTCAAATAAACCGTTGGGGACCTGATTATGATTGTTCATCATTAGTAATCTCTGCCTATCAGCAAGCTGGCGTTCCTGTTAAGGACAAAGGTGCGACGTATACGGGGAATATGTATAACGCATTTACCGCCTGCGGATTTAAGGACGTTACAAGCAAGATAAATCTTGCAACGGGAAAGGGGCTTATCGCAGGCGATGTACTGCTTAATCATCAAGATCATACAGCTATGATGATAAGCACAACTCAGCTTGCGCAGGCGAGCATTGACGAGAACGGCAACATAATGGGCGGCAAGGTAGGAGATCAGACAGGGTATGAGATACATACGCGCTCTTACTACAACTATCCATGGAACTGCGTGCTGAGATACCCCGAAGCGGCAAAGCCTGCGGAGAAGGTGCTTGACAAGAAAGGCTACAAGAAGGGGCAAAAGACTATAGGTGTGCTTGCTTTTAAGCAGCTTATTATCCTTGCCAAAGCTAAAAAGCTGATAACGCAGGGGGTCAATAATGACAACAAGTTCGGCGCAGGCACGGAAAAGGCGGTAAATATCCTGCTTAAAAAATGGGGATATAAGCAAAACGGTATCGCAGGGGAGAATTTTATTAAGCGGCTCGGGGCGGAGCTGAAGAAATAAGATAGGAGGTGCGGGTATGAATGATGAGATAAATTTACCCGAGAATGAAATGATATCGGCGCAGACTATGAAGTATCTGCTTGATTGAGAAAGTGCGAGGCATGAAAGAACAGTTAAGCGGCTGATATTCTCTTACACGGTGATCTTATTGCTTATAATAGGTTCAATTATCTATTTCGTGGTGACTTCCGATATTGAAAGCACAACAATAGATCAGGACGGGGAGGGCGTTAACATAGTAGGCGACAGCAACGGAGTTGATTACAATGGGGCAGACAGTACGGATAATCAGGATACGACCGAAGAACCGCAGGCGAGTTAAGCGCAGGGTGGTTATAAGACGGATTAAAAAGAGACCTAAGAATGTATGATTTTGAGTCGAATAAGATAACTGCCGAGAACATCGAGCGAGTTATAGACAGTTACATAGTAGGACGATACGCGGCGAGAAACCGTGCTCTGCTCAAATCGAGGTTTATCGACGGGCTTACATACGAGCAGTTGGCTGAAAAGTATGATCTATCGGTAAGTCGGGTAAAGGCGATTGTTTACAAGCACGAGTGGAGGGCTGAACAATGCATAAAATGAAAGATTACATCGATGACGAGCTTATTGAAATGGAGCGCAAGGTCTCAAACGGCGGCCGCTTATCTAACAGCGACTTACAGCGCGGTGATCTTTTGGTACACTTTAAAAAAAGCATACTCACAAATGAGGCTATGGAGCGCGGTGGCAATAGTTACGGCGATAGCTCTTATCGTTACTCGGGCGTTGAGTACAGAAACGATGCCAACAGATTACATTCTCGCGGTGACAGCTACGATGATGAGCCATACTCAGGTAAGCGTGACTCTATGGGCAGATATTCTCGCGAGGAACGCAAGGAAATGGCAAACAGGCTTTACGAGGCTATGGACCGCACACCTGACTACCATTCGAGAGAGGCTATCAGAGATGTGGCTAAGAGGCTGGACAGGGAGTAAGGCGTACTATTTATCTTTGATATTCCATGTCTAATGCCGTGACTAATGTCGTGTCTAATTTGTATTCATAATGGCGTATTTTTTAGTGAAATTATGATATAAAACGGAAATCAAAAAGTAAAAAACCCTACGTAGATACGCAGATTTGGCGTAAATACGTGGGGTTTTATTTGGTGGAGCTAAGGGGAGTCGAACCCCTTTGACAATTTTTACAAACCCTTGAATATTCGGGGAATGCGTGAAGATAGCGAAAGCTGCGTGTCTAATTTGTGACTAATTTGAGGTATAAAGGGTGGAGAAATAGTTATCTATTATATTATCGACTTTCTCGCGCTCGGGGGTGAAGGTTTCCTGATAGACGTTTTTCAGGGTGGCGGTATTTGACCAGCCGCCGCGTTCCATTGCGTATTTGTCGGGAATGCCGAGCATAAGCATGACAGAGGCGTTTAGGTGTCGAAGATCGTGGAAAGTAGCGTCGGGGTAGCCGAGGCGGATCATCTTACGTTTAAAGCGCTTATATATGCTTTCACCGCTTAAGGTCGTGATATACTCGCCGCTCACCTTATCGACAAGCTCCTGAATAGGCGGTGGAACTTGGAGGGAGCGCTTTGACTGCTCGGTTTTGGCAAGCTCTTTCTCAATTGCTTTGCCGTCGGCCGTGACTATAACGCGGTTAACGGACAGCACGCCGTTTTTAAAATCGGACTTTTTAAGCCCTCGTATCTCAGAGACGCGGAAACCTTGCCAAAGACCCAGCAGCACAACAAGCTCCATATCGGTATTTTTGAAAGCCTTTATCACCTCATCGGGGGTGGGGAGGGCTTTCTTTTTCTTTTCACGGCGCGGCAGGGTGACACGATAGGCAAACTCGGGGCGGAAGGTACGAACTACCGCAGAGATCAGGCCGCTTGCGTTATAAACCGTTTTGGGGGAGTAAATGCCCGACAGGCGGTTAATTTCCTGCTGAGCGTCAATATTAGTCAGGCGAATGAGTTTAAGGCTTAAAAAGCTATTCGAGAGCTGAGAACGGCGGATATTACGGTATTTACTGACAGTGACGGGGGAGAGGATATTTGTTTTGCTGTCTATATACCTATCAATACACTCGCCGAGAGTGAGCGTGATATCGTCAGCAGGCTTTGACTCGTGGGTGAGTTTATATCTTTGCGCCTGCATTACTGCCTCATCGGCAGTGGGGGCAGTGAAGGATATCTGCTTTTTAAGCGCGTTATCATAGACACGGCAGCGCCACGAGCCCGAGGGGAGTTGTGAGGCGGTCAGGCCTTTTTTGGATTTAGCTTTCATTTTAAACACTCCTTTTAAGTCAATATTTTAAGCAGGCTTTATCGAATTAATAATTT
>Ga0326512_10003852_pt1 | contig 10955 bp, 8 predicted proteins | sample 1_2617_0518_D_FD_203652 | JGI IMG/M metagenome (GOLD analysis project Ga0326512, IMG submission 203652) | Bovine rumen microbial communities from UC Davis, California, United States - 1_2617_0518 | ecosystem: Host-associated > Mammals > Digestive system > Stomach > Rumen | place: USA: California...
TTCAACGCCGCCCATCCAGTCTTCGTAAGCCTGGGTATGTCCGGAGTCATACATACGTGGGAACAGCATATTCTGTGCGTATTCGTAGGAATCCTTTGTGCGGACAACGAAATACTTATCAGGCTCATCAGGAGAATGTTTCTCTACCTTCTGATATATAGGAGCACCCGTCTTCATACGAGGAATACACATGTTTCCCTCGATGTCGAGAGCCACCTGTGAGGTGTATGCCTGACCGTAGAAAAGAGGACGGTCACCATACTGGTCACGTGAGAGGTAGTTACCGAGGGTGAAGATATCCTCCGGAGAGTTCTGGTCCATAGGAGGGTTGCTTGCCGAACGTACTACTATCAGCGCGTATGTAGAATAGCCAATCATCAGCATCAGCATACAGCAGAGTGCCGTATTCTTGATGCGGTTGGTAACAACGGCAACACCCTTCTTCTTGAAGTTAAGGCAGAGATAGAGTACCGCAAGTACCACAATGCCTATCACGGCAGCACTCCATCCGTAACCGTAGAATGGGATGCCCAGCATGCCTATTGCCAGCAGGAAAGAGATATTGCCACGCATGACAGACTTGTCGGCATAGGTCTCCCAGATAGCCCACAGCACAGCAGCCACCAATATGATAAGGTATATAATAACGCCGGTGTTGAACGGCATGCCGAGAGTATTCACGAAGAACAGCTCGAACCATCCGCCAACGGTAATGATGCCCGGTACGACGCCATAGAGCACCGCAGCAACGATGACGACAGAAACAAAGAGTGCTATCAGCGAACCCTTGAGGTCGGCATCGGGATACCTTTTATAATAATATACTAATACGATGGCAGGAATACACAGCAGGTTGAGCAGATGGACACCGATTGACAATCCCGTCATGTATGTAATAAGGATTAGCCAACGGTCAGAACCCGGCTCGTCAGCATGGTCTTCCCACTTTAATATCAGCCAGAACACTACCGCCGTGAAACAGGAAGAATAAGCATATACCTCACCCTCAACAGCAGAGAACCAGAAGGTATCGGAAAAGGTGTAGATGAGTGCTCCCACCAAACCGGAGGCTTCGATTGCTATCATCTTCGCAGTAGTCAGTTCCTCCCATTTGTCAATGAGCAGACGGCGCACCAGGTGCGTGATACTCCAGAAGAGGAACAGGATACATGCAGCCGACAACAGAGCCGACATCGTATTCACCATACGAGCCACCTGCGTAGCATCGGATGCAAACTGAGAGAACAGATTGGCCGTCAGCATGAAGAATGGTGCGCCAGGTGGGTGACCAACCTCCAAAAGATAACCCGTGGTGATAAACTCTGGACAATCCCAGAAGGATGCCGTTGGTTCAATAGTAGAACAATATACGAAGGAGGCAATAAGGAATGCCACCCAACCGAGTATATTATCTACAATACGAAACTTTTTCATTTTCTTGTATTTTGTTTAATATTACGATTTTCAATGAATCAGCTCTAATTATTTAATTCGGTGCATGTCTATAGCAGAAGTATGCCACGATGCCAAAGAGAATGTTCGGCACCCATGCCGCAAGTATGGGCGGTGTACCGGCATTGATGGCAAACGTTGATGATATTGTCTGCAACATTATATACAGGAAACTCAGGGCAAGGCCCAGACCGAGATACATTCCCATGCCGCCCTTCCTCTTTCTCGAAGACAGAGATGCTCCGATGATGGTAAGGATGAAGGAAGCAAACGAACTTGCGATGCGCTTATGGTATTCCACCTGATACTGCACGACATTCTGCGAGCCGCGGTCTATCTGCTTGCTGATGTATTCAGAAAGCTGCGGTGACGTAAATGTCTCCTGCTGACCTTTTGAGAACACGAGGTCAACGGGTTCCATCTGTATCAAGGTATCCAATGTCAGACCCGATGTGATATGCTCACGCATGCCTGCCATCTCACGTATCTTCCAGTTCGTGGCCTTCCAATGATATTTTGAGTCGGATATCGTGTCGTACTGTATCTCCGATGCCGTCATATGGGAGACGAGTTTCTTGTTCTCAAACTTATCGAGACAGAAACCATATCCCTTCTTGAAGACGTTATCGTAGTGTTGCATGTAGGCAATAACGCCCCTATCTACCTGCAGCTGCACATTTTCGGCCGATGTATTCTTCTTGTTGTTCTTATACATCGACTCAAAATTCTGACGTATCACCGTACCATGAGGAATGACGTATGCCGCTAAGGTGTATGACAATATGGAAATAAATACACACGATACCATATACGGCACCATTAGACGCTTGAAACTCACTCCCGCCGCAAGGATGGAGATAATCTCCGAATTGCCTGCCATCTTCGACGTGAAGAATATGACGGCAATGAAGACAAACAACGGAGAGAAGAGGTTTGCAAAATATGGTATGAAGTTAAGGTAATAGTCAAAGACAATGGCCTTCCAAGGAGCATTATACTGAGTGAACTTCGACAGATTCTCATTGAAGTCGAAGACAATAGCAAGAGAGATGATAAGCGCAATGGCAAAGAAATAAGTGCCAATGAACTTACCAATGATATATCTGTCCATTCGCGGACAGATGCGATAGAACTGAGAGAAGTATTTTCTCTTAATACGTCTGTTCCTTCTCTCCGTCGTGGTACGGATGACCCTTATCGCCTTCTCTGCATATTCTCTATAATGCTTTTCTTCCATTGTGTGAAATCACCTTTTATTATGTGTTCACGGGCATCACCCACGAGTCGTAAATAGAAAGCCAGATTATGGATAGAGGCAATCTGTAATGCGAGATATTCCTGTGCTTTGAAGAGATGGTGCAGATATGCTTTTGTGGTAATCCTGTCGATATCGCAGCCATCCGGGTCAATCGGTGTGAAGTCGTCTTCCCACTTCTTGTTCTTCATATTTATAGTACCTTCGTATGTGAACAGCATTGCATTACGTCCGTTTCGCGTAGGCATAACACAATCGAACATATCCACACCGCGTTCTATGTTCTCAAGAATATTCCAAGGAGTGCCGACCCCCATGAGATAACGTGGCTTGTCTTTTGGCAGAATCTCATTTACCACTTCCACCATTTCATACATCACCTCCGTAGGTTCTCCGACAGCCAAACCACCAATGGCATTACCGTCACATCCCTTGTCGGCAATATATTTTGCTGACTCCTGACGCAAATCCTTATATGAACATCCTTGAACAATCGGGAACAGGGATTGCTTATAGCCGTAAAGCGGTTCTGTCTCGTTGAAGCGCTTTATGCAACGGTCCAACCACCTATGTGTCAGGTCAAGCGACTTACGGGCATACTGCCAGTCACTCTGTCCAGGAGCACACTCGTCGAGAGCCATAATGATATCGGCACCGATGGTACGCTCGGTATCCATAACATTCTCAGGGGTGAAGATATGCTTCGAACCGTCTATATGGCTGCGGAACTCACATCCTTCCTCCGTCAACTTACGGATTCCCGTAAGCGAAAACACCTGAAAGCCGCCCGAGTCCGTCAGGATAGGTCTCTCCCACCCTATGAACTGATGCAAGCCTCCAACTTTTCGCAGGATATCCATCCCCGGACGCAGATACAGGTGATAGGTATTGCCAAGTATTATCTGGGCCTTCACCTGACGGCGCAATTCCTCGAAATGAACAGCCTTTACGGAGCCGACTGTACCCACGGGCATGAAGATGGGAGTACGAATCTCACCATGATCTGTCGTGAGAACACCAGCGCGGGCACTGCTGTAGGGGTCGTTATTTTGTATCTGGAATTTCAAAATTCAGCGGATTTTCTACTAATTCATCTGTCAATGCAAAATCCCATACGTCACGGACATTCTCCACGAAATGGAATTTCACACCTTTCAAATAATGTTCAGGAATCTCTTCAACATCCTTCTTGTTGGCAGAACACATCACAATGTCGGTTATACCAGCACGCTTGGCAGCCAGGAGTTTTTCCTTTATGCCACCAACCGGCAACACCTTTCCACGAAGGGTTATCTCGCCTGTCATAGCGACATTCTTACGCACCTTCCTTTGGGTAATGGCAGATGCTATAGATGTTGCTATCGTGATGCCGGCAGAAGGACCATCCTTTGGTGTCGCACCTTCCGGGACATGGATGTGTATGTTCCATGACTGGAATATGCGAGAGTCAATATTCAGGTATTCTGCATGCGCCTTGACATATTCGAGGGCAATAACGGCACTCTCCTTCATCACGTCTCCCAGATTTCCTGTAAGAGTCAGTTTTCCTTCCTTACCCTTTGAGAGTGATGTCTCGATAAAGAGAATCTCGCCACCGACACTTGTCCATGCCAAGCCTGTTACGACACCAGCATAGTCATTGCCCTGATAGATGTCACGATAGAAAGGAGGATTTCCTAACAGTTCGGTAACATTCTCCGGCTTCAGAGGTGACTCCAGCAACTCGATAGATGAATCCATAGAACCCTCCTTCGCAATTTTGTATGCTATTTTGCGCAGGGCCTTATTTATCTGCTTCTCCAGCTGTCGCACACCACTTTCACGAGTATATCGCTCAACGATATATTCGAGGGTCTTCTTTGGGAATTTGATATTCTTGAAGGAAGCCAATCCCGTTTTGTCTTTCTCACGTGGCACGAGGTGACGCTTTGCTATCTCCGTCTTTTCTTCTGTAGTATATCCGGAGAGTTCTATTATCTCCATACGGTCACGCAGAGGAGACGGTATTGTTGACAAATCATTTGCCGTAGCAATGAAAAGAACCTTCGACAGGTCGTAGTCAAGATCGAGATAGTTATCATGGAAAGCAGCATTCTGCTCAGGGTCTAACACCTCCAACAAAGCCGAAGCAGGATCTCCATTAATGGTATTCTGTGTAACCTTATCTATTTCGTCAAGAATGAGGACTGGGTTTGATGAGCCAGCCTTTTCTATACTTTTTATAATACGACCTGGCATAGCGCCGACATAAGTACGGCGGTGTCCGCGTATCTCAGCCTCATCGTGCAAGCCGCCAAGGGACATACGGACATACTTTCTGCCCAAAGCATCGGCAATGCTCTTACCGAGCGATGTCTTACCAACACCAGGAGGGCCATACAGGCACAATATTGGAGACTTCAGGTCACCACGCATAAGGAGTACGGAAACATATTCCAAAATACGCTCCTTTACCTTTTCCATTCCATAGTGGTCGCGATTGAGAACACGCTCAGCGTGATGGAGGTCCAGATTGTCTTCCGTATATTCGTTCCAAGGAAGTTCAACCAATTTCTGGAGGTATGTGAGCTGCGTATTATAGTCCGAGCTCTGCACGTGAAGTTGGTCAAGGCGTTCCATCTCCTTCTCAAAAAATTCGTTGGTTTCCTTATTCCACTTTTTCGTTGCAGCCTTTTCACGCAATTTTGCCTTTTCTGGAGATCCATCTTCGCGTCCCAACTGCTGATTGATGCTTTTCAGTTGCTGACGCAGGAAATATTCCTTCTGTTCAACGTCGATGGCATGCTGGGTACGATTATGGATATCAATACGCATATCCGCATATTGAATCTCACGATTCATCAGCTGCAGTAGCTCGAAGCAACGCATCTTCAAATCCCCACATGCCAACAGGTGCATCTTCTCCGTAAGCTTAAATGGCATGAAGTATGACACAGTATTCAGGAGTTGAACAGGATTTGCAAGGTCTTTCAATACCATCTGCATCTCAAAGGTAAAAGAATCCGTTTTCTGAATATATTCACGCACCTTTGAGTTGAGGTCGTTTAGCATTGTCTGATACTCCATATCATTAGCATCAGGCTCATCCTCTGGCGCAGGTATTATGTGGGCCTTGATATAAGGTTCCTCCTGCAACACCTCACCGATTCGACAACGGGCAAGGGGATGTGCAAGGAAAGCAATACGATTCTCCTGGCCAGGAACTTCGAATACTTTTATAAATTGGGTTATGACGCCATATTCACAAAGGTCTTCCGAGGTAGGATATTCTATCGAAGGGTCCTTTTGGCAGAACATTGCAAACTTATCCTTCTTATGCTTCTCGAGATATTTGATAAGTTGACGTGTAGTGCTGCGCGCTATCGTTATGGAGGCAAGGATAAGAGGGAAGTTAACCATATTTCTGGTTACGAGGACAGGCATATCGCCCTCCTGCTGTCCCTTCAGCATCTCGGTAAAGTCGCCCTCAAATTCCGTTATACGTACGAAGCCTTCAGAATCGTCTTTGTTAAAATCGTCTAATGTAAACTTTGAAAAAATATCTTCCATTTATTATCTTCTTCTGCGGTGTCTTCTGTATTTACGGCCGTGACGTCTTGACTTCTTGTTAGAAACAGATGTAGTGTCATCGCTCTCAACAACAGATTTACCATCATTCTTCACGATTGTTGTATCAACATTTGTCGTATCTCGGCTCACAGTATCTACTACTACTGTTTGTGGTTGTACTGATGGTGTAGAGGTCGCATTATTGTATCTGCTGAATCCATATATCGCAGCAATCACAATAAATATTCCAGCTGCTATGCCAACGAAGACATTGCTGCTTCCCTGCATACGCTCAGAGATAGACTCCTGACCATCATCATCTATTGATAAAGCAACATGCTTTTCTGGTTCTGCAGGCTTTGGTTCCGGTTTCTTTGGTTCTGGCTTCTTTGATGTAACTTTCTTTTCCTCCACCTTTTTTTCAACCTTTACCTCTTTCTTTGGTTCTTTTTGGGGCTCTTCTTTTGGTTCCTCTTTGGTTTCCACATTTGGCTCATCCAAGATTTCCTCTTGTTCTTCATCCTGAGAATCGTCAGTATCATCTACAGGAGTCATTTCGTCAAGCAGAGGACTTTCGTCGTCTATCTCAACAGTCTCGAAATGAGCGAATGGCTTGTTGATAGCATTCTTCATCAAAGCATCTGGCAGGAAAGTTATCCTGTCGTGCTCGCCAATGATTACTCTCTCACCAGTATTCACATTAACGCTGGCACGAGATTTCATTGCCTGCATCTTGAATGTACCAAAGCCTTTGATTTTTACCAATCTGTCAGTTTCCAAACCTTCGTTGATAGTATCTACCAACTTCTGTACAAATTCTTCAGCTTCTGCAACCTTGATATTATGTTGAGAAGCTACTATCTTGGCTATATCTTTTGTTGTTATCATAATCTATTACCTATTTTTTTCTTGGTTTAAATGTTGCAACGAGTTTTGGCGGTACCAGATTTTTCTTTCCTGTTCCTGGATTGACAATGATTCTTTCATTTCGTTTTCTCACGTCAAATGTTCCTAACCCATTGATGTTGACAGCTTCTGCATCACACATTTTTTCAATTATGGCTTTAACTGTTGTCAACACCATACTCTGTGTGTCTGTTGTCTTACCGCCTGTTTTCTGTGACAAGGCCGAAATTAAATCTTTGTTATTCATATATTATTTTATTTTCGCATATAAATCAAAATCTTCCGAATCTGTTATCTCAACATTGTAAAACTCCCCTACTTTCAGTTGTGCATCCTCAGCACCAATCAGTATTTCCGGGTCCACCTCTGGTGAAGAGTATTGGCTACGAGCAATGTAATAATCATTCTCTCTCCTGTCGATAACAACTTCGAGGGTCTTTCCGATATTCTCATCCATTATCTCGTGCGAAATACGCTGTTGTACCCTCATAAGTTTGCTAAGACGAGCCTGCTTCACATCTTCTGGTATATCATCTTTAAAATGCTCTGCACTATAAGTGCCTTCCTCTTCAGAATAGGCGAAAGCCCCCAAACGCTCAAATCGAGCCCACTTTACAAAGTCTATCAACTCATTAAAGTCCTCATCCGTCTCGCCCGGATATCCTACCATCACTGTCGTTCTGAGACATATTCCCGGCACTTCTTCGCGCAACCGTTTTATGAGTTCTATTGTTTTCTCCTTGGTAGTATTGCGTCGCATATTGCTAAGCACATTTGTTGAGATGTGTTGCAATGCGATGTCAAGATATTTGCAGACATTTTCTTTTTCACGCATCACTTTCAGCAGTTCCATAGGGAATTGTGTAGGATAGGCATAATGAAGTCTTATCCAATGTACCCCAGGAATGTCTGCCATCTTTTCTATCAGTTCTGCTATATGACGCTTACCGTCTTTATCAACACCGTAATAGGTCAATTCCTGTGCAATGACATTAAATTCCTTTACGCCCTCCTTTACCCGTTCTCTCACTTCGTCCAGAATATCTTCTATATCACGGCTTTGGTGTTTTCCCGTAATAAGAGGAATAGCACAATAGGCACAATGTCTGTCACAACCTTCCGAAATCTTTATGTAGCAGGAATATTTTGTATCTGATGAAGGCTTGCCGGCTTTCAGTGATGTCTTTGATGAAGGAGTCGCATTCTTGCTACATTCCTCCACCAGACCTTTCCAATCGAACTTTCCGTAATACTTATCAACCTCAGGAATCTCCTGCTGCAGTTCTTCCATATAGCGTTGGGAAAGACATCCCATAACATACAGATGACGGATGCTACCTTTCGTTTTTGCATCAGCAAACTGCAATATAGTATCTATACTTTCCTGTTTTGCATCTTCTATGAATCCGCAGGTATTTATTATGACTGTATCTCCCGTTACCTTTGGTGCGTCAATAACGCAACGAAGACCATTCTTCAAGAACAGCCTTTGCAATGTCTCGCTATCAACGAGATTCTTTGAGCAACCAAGGGAAATAATATCTATCATTTGTTATTGAAAAGCGAATTTACGAATTCCTGTCTGTTAAACAACTGCAGGTCCTCCATTCCTTCTCCCAATCCTATATATTTGACAGGAACTTTCAATTGGTCGGAAATTCCTATCACCACGCCACCTTTTGCCGTGCCGTCAATTTTTGTAATTGCAAGAGAAGTTATCTGTGTGACAGCCGAGAATTGTTTTGCCTGTTCAAAGGCATTCTGTCCTGTTGAGCCATCAAGTACAAGCATCACCTCATCAGGAGCCTCAGGCATTACCTTCTTCATCACCTCCTTGATTTTCTTGAGCTCATTCATGAGGTTCACTTTGTTATGCAGTCGTCCTGCGGTATCTATCAACACCACATCAGCACCACTTGCTTTTGCTGACTGCAGAGTATCAAATGCTACGCTGGCAGGATCAGCACCCATCTGTTGCTTTACAACTGTCACTCCTACTCTCTCACCCCAGATGCACAACTGCTCTACAGCAGCTGCCCTGAAGGTATCAGCAGCTCCAAGCACAACCTTCAAACCTTCCGACTTAAACAGATGAGCCAACTTACCAATAGTTGTTGTCTTACCTACTCCGTTTACACCAACCACCAATATCACATACGGCTTATGATCTGTAGGAATAGTCCAAGAACCATCACCCTGAGCATTATTTTCTGCCAAAAGGGTTGCTATCTCCTCACGCAATATATTGTTGAGTTCGCTGGTAGAAACATATTTGTCACGAGCTACACGCTCCTGTATCCTCTCAATAATCTTCAGAGTAGTATCAACACCAACATCGCTGGTGATAAGCATCTCTTCAAGGTTGTCAAGCACATCGTCATCAACGGTATCTTTCGCTGCAACAACACGAACAACCTTATCCAAGAAACTCTGCTTCGTTTTTTCAAGTCCCTTATCTAATGTCTCTTTCTTCTCTTTATTGAATAATCCGAAAAATCCCATTTACTATTGTATAATTAAATTTCGGGCGCAAAGATACAAAAAAATAGCGAAATACCAAAGAAATAAGATTTCTTAACTCTAAATTATTTACCTTTATACTTATTTTTACGCATAAAAATTACGTTGTGTCAATTCTTTATATTACCTTTGCGGCCAATTATGTATAAATTATTGTATAATTTCAGTCAGTGGCTGTCCACTTACACTTCGTGGTTTATCATAGCCATCGCAGTGGTAACATACTTTGTGCCCAACCTTTTCACATGGGTTCATGGCACCACACAATCATGCATCCTGGGATTCATTATGCTAACTATGGGTTTAACCCTTACGATGCAGGATATGCGAATCCTTGCTGCCAGGCCTTTAGACATCCTTATCGGCACGTGTGCACAATACAGTCTCATGCCCCTGATAGCATGGAGTCTGACAATCGGCGCAAGTACTTTGTGTGAAACAGTTTTTCACTTTTCGCTTTTCGGAAGTGCTTTTCAACCTATAGTAGTGGGATTAATATTGGTAGGATGCTGTCCTGGAGGGGTTTCCAGCAATATTATGTCATACCTTTGCAGAGGCGATGTCGCATACTCCGTCGGAATGACTACTGTGTCTACATTACTTGCCCCTGTTATTACCCCAATGTTGGTGCTTTGGCTTGCAGGAGAACAGGTCGAGGTTGACGCTATAGGAATGTTCCTTAACATCCTCATCGTCACACTTTTACCTGTAAGCATCGGTTTCTTTGCTAACCTTTTTTATGGTCACAACGAAGGGTTCAAGAAGGCACAAGCTGTAATGCCCGCTTTTTCGGTATTAGGACTTGCTTGCATAGTAGGTGGTGTAATTGCTGCCGTAAGGGACAAACTGATGATAGAAGGATTAACATTCTTCCTCATCGTATTTGCCGTTGTACTTTGTCACAATAGCCTTGGGTACCTTACAGGTTATAGCGTGGGAAAGATCTTCGGTTTCTCAAAAGCTAAAAACCGCACCATTTCTATTGAAGTAGGCATGCAGAATGCAGGTCTTGCCACTGTTCTTGCTTCAACTTTCTTTGCCATCAGCTGTCCGCTTGCCGTAATACCTGCTGCTGTCAGTTGTGCATGGCATTCTATTTCCGGAACCATATTGGCTACATGGTTTAGAAACAGGGACGAGGAAGAGGAAACGGTTAAGGGTTAGAGAAGCAAAAATTCCTTCTCAAACATTGGGGTAAGAACATTCTTACCTATAGCGGAGCGTATATCGTTAACGCTCCAGAACTTACCACCTTGCGTCTCTGTAGGTGACG
>Ga0326512_10003854_pt1 | contig 10953 bp, 10 predicted proteins | sample 1_2617_0518_D_FD_203652 | JGI IMG/M metagenome (GOLD analysis project Ga0326512, IMG submission 203652) | Bovine rumen microbial communities from UC Davis, California, United States - 1_2617_0518 | ecosystem: Host-associated > Mammals > Digestive system > Stomach > Rumen | place: USA...
GTTATATTCACCCTGGTCTTTAAATGCAACTATATTGTTTTCATTAGAAGCTAATTGTTCACGAGATGCAGTAGTATTCAAATCAAGTCTATCGAAAAGTTCAGACAACTTGTTTTCATTTTTAAGTCTTGCAACAGTTCTTACAATATCAGAGTGGTCAACATCACCACTACCACATCTAATCGGGAATAAGCTCGGGAATTCTTCAACAGAAATACCCAAAATTCTACAAATTGCAGCAGTATCACCTTTACGAACTAAGTTATCAGAATACGGCTGTTCGTTATAAATTTCCTTATCAGGACCAACGTGGTTATAACGAGATGTTGCTTGAGCGAATAGAGCTTCACCATTTTCATCAGGATGAACCATGATACAAATCAAGCTAGTACCATATTCATTAAGCGGAGCTTTTTGTATTTCTTCTGAAGAAGCATCAGCAGGACAATAATCATAAATATGGTTATTCATTTCCAAGAGTGCTTCTTTAGACTCTGCTTTCCAACAGAAATAAATTGTCATCTGACCATTATACTGGTCCTTATAGTCATGCCAATAGCTTAACTTGTGAGTGATACACCAGTGACAACCATCATAATCGGATCTAACTGGGTTAGTATAATTAAACCAAGTATGAGAAGTATCAAAATCAGGAATATATTCAATATGATATTCACCAGCATGGCGTTCTACTGGACCACTTTCTTCTTCTTCAGTAGCACTTGCTATTGCAGCACCATCAAGCTGTGCTTCAAGACGTTCCTTAGCTGCAGGAATCATTGCACCATAATCAGCCATGAGTTCATCATAACTTCTACCATCGAAATCATAGTTACAAAGACCAGAATATCCCGGATGTTCTGCAACAATATGGCCTTGGTCATCTCTATGATACGGGCCACGTTTGTCATAATAATCAAAATACAATGCAGCATAAATGTATCTAAGATTATTCATCATTTTTTCGTTAACATTCTTAGATAACCAGCCACATTCGGTAATTGCAATACGAGTAGCACCAGGCAAGAATGCATTAATGCCTTTACGTTTTTCTGGAAGACCCTGGTTTAACGGGTGACCGAAGAAAGATTCTGCCCTTCTAAAGATATATTCTGTATTAGGACCAGGTAAACGTTCTTCTGTATCACGTTGTGGAACGAATCTAATAGGATTATCATTATCATCAACAGCATTATCTGTTGCTGACATACCATATTGATCTAATGCAAAGTTATTTTTTAGCCATTTTATTGTTTTTTCACGACCTTTTGAGTCAGCATCTTCTGTTAAATAGATGGATTCATCAAGAAATTGTGCGGCAAAATTTAAATTCATATTTAATTCCCTTATAATTTTCTTTATTATTTATAAGATTTATAACTATGAAATAAAAAAATCGACTATAGAAATAGTCGATTTTAATGTAATTTTGGCTTAAATTAGTCAACTAACATATTGTCATGGTTCATAAACAATCTACATTCGAGTAAAGCTTCAATAGCACGGCTAACGTCACCATCAGTATTAATTACATACTGGTTACGACCTGCGGTGATAGCTGCAATACCTTCATTATTGAAACCTACACCAAGCATCTTGGTAAACGGAAGTTTGAACATGAATTTACCATTTGGCATAATGATATTGCTCTTACCAGTATCGAATTCAGTTAAGAAGCAACCATGACCAATATAACGCATTATAGACAAAACGTGACCTTCAGGACCATGAATTTCTTCATTAATTGGTTCACCTGATTTGTCATATAAGCTATACAGATTATCACCTGCTTTATAACCAAGAACATAACCATCATTACCATCGAAGCCCACATCACAAGCATTGAATAACTTGGAAACAACAGTAGCTGTCTTACCATTGAAAATGCAATGACCGCCATGTCTGGTATCGACTAAGTAAATTTCATTTTCTGCGTCAACAGTTTTATTATAATTATATAATTCGTTACCTGGTTCTTCTAATGGTTCACCGTTCTTAATGACTCTGACTTCACCACTATCAGCATCCTGATAACTAATATAGTTACTTGTTAATAACATAATTTTATTAATCTTATCTGGACCAACTTGTTCTTTATTTTCAATATCGAAAATTCTGAACTTGCCGTTAGTATTCTTAGAAATAACATATTTCTTACATTGGTTAGAAATCCAAGAATTATTACCAGTATAGCTAGAAATAACAGCTGTTGTATTAACAGTATCTAATATTTCACCGTCTTTAGAAACATAATCGGACTTACCAGTTTCATCATCAATAATTACAAAGCAGTTATTGAAGAAGGTTGATAATGCACGAGGATTTCTATATTTCTTCTTCCAAATAGTTCTACCATTTGTTGTGTTAATGAGAGAACATTCTTTTCTTTGGTTCTGAACTAATGCAATGTTACCAATATTAGCGAGTGGCTTTGTATCAGGATTATTATTAGCGAGCTTAAAGATTGTCTTACCCTTAATGTCAATTTGTTCCCAAGCAGAGTCAGGAGTCTTTCTAACGAAAATACCACGACCATACTTATTGGACAATAAGACATCAGCTACTGGCTTTCTCAAAATGATTGCGCCAGTATTAAGGTTGACAACATTCCATAAATGAGGCTTTACTTCAATCTTAGCATAATTAACGAATTCACCAACTGCGTCTTGCATTGTCTGATAGTTCAATACTTCTCTTGGCAATAAGTATGTGCCATTACCACGTAAGAAGTTAACCATTCCACTTTCTTGTTCTACAATAGCAACAAGGTTCGGAGTAAGCTGTCTAATTTCACTGAACCACTTACTCGGAGAAACAAGAACACCATCATGAGTAATCAAGTTATATTCATTCTGGTCCTTAATAATAATGAAATTATTATCAGAAGAATACTGACGTTTTTCATTATCATCATCATATCTTCCTGTTGACCTTAATTCATCAAACAATGCCTTTAAGTTGTTCTGTTCTTTATACTGAACAAGCTTAGTAACGAAATCTGTATGGTCTACTGGACCAGAGCTTCTAATCGGGAACAATCTCGGGAATTCATCAACAGAAATTCCAAGAATATCACAAATAGCCTGTGTATCTCCTTCAGGAACTAACTTTTCAGCATAAGGAACTTCGCTAGTAAATTCACCACATGGCATGAAGTGGTTATAACGAGATGTAGCCCAGTGGAATGCAACCTTACCATTAGAGTCAGGATAAACAGCAATGAACAACATGCTAAGACCGTATTCATTATGCGGAGCTTTCATTTGTTCTTCATGAGGAGCATCAGCTGCACAGTATTCATAAATATGGTCATTCATTTCCAAGAGTGCTTCCTTGGATTCTGCCTTCCAACAATAGTAAATTGTTTCACCTGTGTGCTGGCAATCATGGTAGTGTTCCCAGTTACCACGAGTCTGAGTAACGCACCAGTGACATCCTAATTCTTCAGAAATCGGGTTTGTATACTTATACCACTGTTTAGATGTTTCGAAGTCAGGAATGAATTCAATATGGTATTGACCAGCTAAACGTTGTCTTTGTGTAGTTTGCTGTGTTTCTTCGTCACCACCTTCACGAGTAGAAGGAAGTCTTAACTGTTCTTCCAATCTTTCCTTTGCAGCAGGAATCAAGTTACCGAAGTCGGCCATGAGTTCATCATAAGTTCTGCCATCAAAGTTATTATCTGTTAAACCACGATATTCTGGGTGAGAAGCAATTAAGTGACCTTGTGCGTCTGGGTTATAAGGACCACGTTTGTCATAAAAATCGAAGAATATTGCAGCATAGATATATCTAAGATTATCTAACATCTTCTTGTTAGCATTCTTAGTAAACCAACCACATTCAGAAACAGCGATACGAACTGCACCTGGCATAAAAGCTGTAGTACCTTTACGTAATGTTCTAAGACCATGGTTCAATGGGTGAGCAAAGAACATTTCAGCTTCTCTATATAAGTATTCAGCATTAGAACCTTGTGTATCACGACCACGTAAAGTGTTAAAAAGAACCGGATTACCATTATCGTCAGTTCTGATAGCATCACCTTCAATGCCCAAACCTTCCTGGTTTATATTGTCCTTTAACCACTTAGTTGCGTCTTTACGACCCTTAGAGTCTGCATCTTCAAGCAATAGCTTAGGAGCAGAATAATCTTCATTTAATAAATAAGCAGCATATTCTAAATTCATTATGTTATCCTTTAAAATTATTTTATATTATTTATAATTATTTGGGACTATAAAAAATAAAACCCGGAATGAAAATTCCGGATTTTTTATAAAAATCTATTAAGCTTAATTAAGAGCCATACCCTGACCAGCGAGCATTGCATTACTGATAATGAACAATGCACTTTCCTTAGATTTGCACTTTACGATACGTGAAGCCATAGAATTATAATACTTCTGGCTGATACCGTGACCGATATATGGCTTAACATCTTCAAGATACTGACTGATTGCTTCAGCAAGGTTTCTTTCCTTTGCAAGCTGGAAGAAATAGCCACCAGAGACATACTTTTCACAAATCTTTGTGAATGTAGTTCCTTCCTCGTTACCAAATCTTTCATTGATTCTGCTTACCTTATAACCAGCTTCTCTTGCTGTCTTAATTGCTTCATCAATCTTTGCTTTCTTGCTAATCGGTGTATAACCATGAGCTTCAATAATACGCAATGCTTTTTCGAGCTGTTCTGCTTCTAATACTACATCATTCATTTTAAATTCTCCTTATTTTTATATTATTTATAATAAAAAACCCGATATATACATATCGGATTTTATTAAAATGAATTTTAAGAAACGATTAGATAGTCAATGTGTTCTTGCTATTCTGAATATCAATAGCCATGTGTCTGAGCAATTCAGCCAAGGTAGAAGTAGCTTGTTGCTGAATCTTCTGAGTAATGATATTGACATACTTACTCTTAGCATCAACAGAATCAAACATATCGTCAGTAACATAGGTATTGAGAGCATAATTAGTAATTGCTTCACCAATGTCGAGACCAAGCTGCTTTAAACCGTCCTTAATTTCTCCGCTACCAATATACTTGGAAACGAGAGATTCAACAGAACCGTTAGAAGTCTGTGATTCCAAGCTCTGACCTGCGAGAGACTGTTGCTGAGCCATTGCTTCTTCATCAAGTTTCTTGTGATAGTAATCTTTAAAATCCATGGTATTTCTCCTGTAACTTTTAATTTATATTATTTATAATTTTTTATTTATGTCTTCGTATTTTTTAATCATGGCACGAACAACAGACCCAACATCTGTTAAAGACGCATTCGGCTTGAATGTTACTTCATTCTTACCGAACATAGCCTTAAAAGTTACACGTTTACGATATCCATATATACGGAATGTAACCTGACCAGATTTCTTTACGACAATAACACCAACATTGCGTTTTTCAGCACATGTAACCCTGTTATCTATTATATTAATTCTTTGATTAGAAAAGATTTCATAAGAAAATCCTTTTATAGCAAGAATATTCAGAATCTTTTCTACTTTTCTATCAAGTTCTTCGAAATTAAGTATCATGTATTATTTATAATTTATCTTTTTCTTTTTAATACCATATACGTAGTATCGAAGTCATTGTCTTTATCGGCTTTGAGTTCCTCGGTAGAAAGAATTTGCCATTGGTCCATATTAAGCTCAGGGAAGAAAGTATCACCATCTTCGATAGTTGTATGAACCTTTGTTAAATAGATATAATTTACAAGATTTATTGCCTGACGATAAATAGTTCCACCACCAATAATGAAAGGAGTATTATCATTTCTTGAATTAGCATAGTCTGCAGCATACTGTAAAGAAGGCTTAACTATGCAACCAGGAATTTCTAACTCTGGATTAGAAGAAATCACGATATTAGTTCTATTTGGTAACGGCTTACCGATACTTTCATAGCACTTTCTACCCATAATTACACAATGATTTGTGGTTAATGTTTTAAATCTTTGTAAGTCAGATTTTAAATGCCATGGCATTGTTCCATTTTTACCAATAACATTGTTATCAGAAACTGCAACTATAATTCCATAATTTATATTACTCATTTTAAATCCTTATATTACATTAATTGCAAGGTCTTTAATTTCACTTAGAGTAACCCAAATAAATCTACTTTTTTCGGGATTACGAATACTTATTTGTTCTTCACCGTTTTCAAGTTTTTTCATTAACAAGTCATAAAAATCTTTAGCCTTGACAACATATCCGACTGAATAATCATCCAAAGTAAAAATTAAATCGATTGAAAAATCACCTGCATAAATTTTACTTTTTTGACCAAGACTATTGATATGAGTATATGAAATTTTATCTTTGTGTAAAGAACTTTTTACATCTATGTTTAGCGTTTGATTTGACTTAGTATCTATGATTGAAATATCAATTTTATCTTCCATATCTGTCTTTGAATGAGCAGGAGCTTCTTCAATGAGATATCGAGGAATGTTATTATAATGATTTTTCAATCGACCGTAAATAACATGCTGTGCAATAAATCCATTGGTTAAATCTTTCTGTTTACGTTCTGTTCTTTGTCCGTCTGTCATAGATTCCTTATTTTAAGTGTTTGATTAATTCTGAATGTTCAGAAACTAATGGCATAAGTTCAGGTAAACCTTCAATCTGAACGATATTAAAATATCTACGACCGTCATATTTACCAGGAACAAAATTATTAACTTGTTCCATAATAGCGATTTCTAATTCCTTAGGAATACAGCTAAATGAAATAAGTTGCATATTCAAATCAAACTTTTCTTTTAAGTTTTCATCGATAAGCCATTGGTCAAGATTCTCGTTAATTGCAGCAAGAATCTTTTTTGTTCTTAAACCTTTTTTGATACTAGGAACATTATCAACACTATCACCACGAATAATCTTAATAAGTAATTCTTCTTTAGGATTAAGACATTCAATAAATGTATGATCTAAGCCATTATACTGTTTATAATTTGGATATTGGAACAACTGATGGAAATCTTTATCAGAAGATACATTTATAATATCCCATTCAGGTTTGTTCTTCGTTATAACAGCTATAATGTCATCAGCTTCACAACGTGGTAATTTGATGAATTGAATGTTCTTAAATGCTGAAGCCAAGTCATCAAAAAACTTAGTAGCAACAGGGAAAAATACATCAAAATCAACTGGAGACTGTTCACGCTTTGCAGCACGATTAGCCTTATAGTCTGAATATATTTCTTTTCTCCAACTTTCAGAATCCAATACAGCAATAACTTTTTCTGGATTATTATCTTTAATTGTTTTCATGAAAGATGTAAGGAAAGTCTGTTTGAAAATACTAAATTTCTTTTCAGTAGGACTAGGCATTTGAGCATAAAGACATCTCATCATGAGATTAGATATGTCAAATATTAATACTTTCATATTTTTACCTTTTTTCCGTAAATATAGAAAAGTATTGCAAAAGCAATACTTTGTGAATTTTTGTTTGTATTTTTCTAATCTTCTTCGTAATATAAGCCTTTTTTCTTTCTTTCTTTACGTTTTTCAATTATATATTCACGGCTAGATTTTAAATGTCTATAACAATATTTTGTGCATTTACCCATTCTAATCAATAGCATGTGGGCTAAGAAATGCTCTTTCAAAGTTAACTCTACTAAATTTGTCTTTTTAGATGAGCCTCCTTCTGAACGAGGTATGACATGATGGCGCTCGACTTCAAGTAAAGCGTTGTTATCACGTGTCTGCGCACGATACATAATTTTATCATAAATCTTATTATAGTCCATTAGAATCCTTTATTTCCATTTGATAAATTTAGTTCATTTTCAACAGTTTGTTGAGTCTTAATGAAAAATTCTGGAGATACTTGCAAATATTTTAATATTGCGCTATTTTTTATTTGATAAGATTGTCTTACGCCTGTACGATTATAACATTTATAACCTAATTGAATATTAGTATATATGCTTTTTAGTTCTTTAGGCGAAATTATGACTCTTTTACTTTCACCTTCTGTTATTTGATAAAATTTTATCATATGGTCAATAATATATTCTTGGACTTTGGGAATAAAATAATGAAAATTTATTGCCCAAAAATTATTGATATTTCTATCATCTGGTTCTACACAATATATAACTGGTAATCTATCAAAGCCAACCTTATGAGTTTGCCGCAATATTGGCTCATACTGGATTAGATAAAAATAGCCATTAACAACCTCATTAGTTTTGATGAGATCATTATAATCTACATTTATTTTTATTTGATCAAAAAACATTTATTAATTAACTGAGATTTTTCCAGTAATGTCCTCTGTATTTTCAAGTTGCAATTCGATGTTTTCATAGTCGAATGTTACTACATAGCTAACGACATCAGATACGCCATATTGTAATGACAACTGTGCCAAGTTATTAATAATAGCATGCTTGAATTTCATTTTAGAAATAATTTTATTGTTGTTGTTTAATGAAACTATTTCGATTGCATCAATACAGTCCATTCTTAAAAGTTCTTCACCTTTTAAATTAGTTTTACCACAGCTTTCACCAAAACGCATCCAATAAATCCAACAATAGAACAAGTAATAGTTCTGCATGTTTTCATCTAATTGGAATTCGATATTGATTGTTTGTAAATCTCTTGCACCAATTGGATTCGGATGTAACTGTCTTTCATGCTGGTAAAGACTGGTTAACATTGGAATAGATAAATCTGGAACACTCACATTTCTTACATAGTTATCGAGAATATGAGTATCTAAATCGTAATTAGTCATATTAACAAGATTAGAGAAACGAACTATAAACTTGTTATTACTAAAATCATTAATTTGTGTTGTTATTCCTGACATATATCTTATTTATAAAGAAAGACTGACCTTGAGAGTCAGTCTTATTATAGTTATTATTTAATATTAAGCTTCTTTAAGGTTCTTATGTTGGATATCAACAATCTTACCCATATTAGTAGTCTTGCTTGCAAACTGTGATACAGCTTTCTTAACAGATTCTTCAATCGGTTCAGCATACTTAAATACTAATCTACCATCCTTAGCTGAATTTTCAACGATTTCAATATAATCATTGGCATTGCTAGCACTAGATTTGAGAGCAGCAATAACATAGTTGATTATTGCAAGAGTATATTTGTTAACCCAAGCTTGGCCTTCTCTTGTTTCATTAAGTTTCTTATCTGGGTCTGCAAAATTCTTAAGTAATCCAACCAATGCAGCAGTAGACAATTCTTTATCACCTGCTTCAGCTTCATTTACAAGATTGATTGCTTCCATCAACTTATTGCATAAGTTCTGTTTGAATGATGTTACAGATTCAGCTAACTTGAGAATCCAAGCAGAACCAGTCTTATTCGAACCCAAGATTGTATTAGGAGTAAGTTCACCGATACGGTCTTTACTTACTACGATAGAATATGCACCAACAAATTTCTTCTTAGTATCTTGAATGTCAATATTAGCAGCATCAGTAATAGACTTGAAGTTAGACATAGATTCGAGATTCTTATGGAATTCACCAATTTCAGTCTTTGTTAATGCAGTCTTCAAAGGAATAATATTCTTTTCTTCACAACGGATTAATGCAGCCAATGTGCTCTTAATACCTAATTCAGTTGTATTGGTTGTAAATATGAATTTAAGTTTCTTACCTTCAGAAGTAATTCCAATAAGTTGCTTTTCATACTTTTCTTTAAGTCTCTTAATCAAGTCTTTAATATAAGATTCAATAAAGGATTCAAGCTGACCTTCTCCTGTCTTATAATTAACTTCACTAGAACCAGCATTATCCTTGATAACTTTCTGTAAGTATTCCTTAGAATATTCAACAGTATATTGATATACAGTAACTTGGTCTTCGATATTAGGAAGAATATCTTTTACAAGTTTAGCAACAGTTTTAACAGAGAATTGTAAGCCACGGAACCAGTTAACGTCACGAGATGGATCGATAGATTGTCTATACTTTGCAATCTTCTTTTCATAACGCTTCATTTCCTTAACCTTGCTTTCGCCATCATCACCTTCATTCAAGATGTTAGCAGCATCGATAGCAACGTCCTTGTCCTTGAAGTATAAGTTGAAACCGTATGTTTTAGTTGGAACGAAACCAAGATAATCTTCAAACTGTTCTGGCTCAAGTTTTTGTGTTAAGAAGTCATTTAAGTCTTCAGAAATTTTTGTTACAAGAGCTGTATAGAATTCTTCAAGACCTTTATCTTCACGAGCAGCTTGCTTAGCGATACTTACAATAATATCTTCGTCAATCTTATAAGGTGTAGTATAAACGCTAATTAAATTACCTCTTTCATAGCTAGTCTTTGCATCATCAAGCTTAGCTTTGACTTTCTTATAAGTTAAAGAATAAACCTTAGTAACGAAACGGTCTTCTAAAATTTTGCTCTTATCAGGATTAATAAAGATAGATTTCTTATCCATACCTTCTTCTTGGAATGGACGGTCAACTATCTTTAAATCGCCTTTTAAGAATGCTGATTTTCTTTCTTGACCAACAATATCCTTAAACTGCTTAGCATAACCATCTGGATTTTTCTTAGAAGCTGGATAGAAAATGTAAGAAAGAGTATGGTCATCAATAGTTTCGACACCAGCTAAAGCACTGTCACTCTTACTATCAAACTTAGCAACAAGACCTTTTCTTACAATTTTATTTGCCTTATCAGCTAATACCTTAATAATATCATAGATAGACTCTTTAAAGGACTCTGTAAATTTATCCTTTTCTTCTTTTGCTGCTTCTGGAGTATCAGTTGGATTTACTTTAGCATCAATTAAATCAGCAATACCGTCAATAACACCTTCTGCAGTAAAGTCAAGATTAACTGCATAGCCTTGTATTTCTTTATCGCTAGTAGAGAACCATCTTTCTTGAAGCATAGACGGAGATTTAATAGTGCTAGAATACTTGTTGTCAAGCTTCT
>Ga0326512_10003857_pt1 | contig 10950 bp, 15 predicted proteins | sample 1_2617_0518_D_FD_203652 | JGI IMG/M metagenome (GOLD analysis project Ga0326512, IMG submission 203652) | Bovine rumen microbial communities from UC Davis, California, United States - 1_2617_0518 | ecosystem: Host-associated > Mammals > Digestive system > Stomach > Rumen | place: USA...
GTCGCTCTCAATGGGTTTCCCCTCTATCAGCGAATATTAGCGGGAAGGGGTGGCCCCGTCAAGGAAGGGCCGCCCCGCCATTGTATTAAGCTTATATAAAGCTTAAGGGGAAAGGCCCACTTTTCAACATTTTGGCTTTGTGTAGTAAGGTCTACCACACAAGAAAGCAAGCAACGGCGGGGCTTCACGGTGCTTTGAAGGATGCAGAATATTGTATAAAAGGGCTTCTTAGTTAGCAGATTATCCTTTCTCTTAGTTAGCAGATTATCCTTTCTTAGTTAGCAGATTATCCTTTCTTAGTTAGCAGATTATCCTTTCTCAATCCAAGGATATTCTGCCAACTAAGCCCATCATTTTTCTATTTCACATGGTTCCTTGAATAGCATCTGCAACCCCGTGGCGGTTCTTCCGTTCTTGACTTCTTGAAAGCCGTGGATAAAGCCCACCTTTTCCCAATACTGCCAAACGTGGCGGCAAAAGTCCTTGTGTTTCTTCACCACGGGGCGGCTTGCCTCCCCAATTCCGGCATCATCAAAGATTTTGTCATAGTTCATAATGTCGCTTGTTTGCAAGCCTCCTGCTGCATGGGGGGCGGTCATAATGTCCCGCCATGTTTTAGGATGCTCTGATTTTAGGTTACTTTTCCAAGCGGCTCTCTTGAATGCCTCCTTTTGTGCCCGTTGCATAACAACTGCCCGCCTCAGCATTACTTCTACTATCCCCCGGCGTTCATCGCTCATTTTCAATGGCACGCCGTCCGGCTCTCCCTCCTTGGTCAACCCTTCTATGTTGGCATACTTTGCGGAAACATTGGCAAGCTGGCCCATTTTCTCAGCGTATTCGTATATAACGGGCATATCCATCAACTGCCAAGCGGTTATAATTCTGCCATTACTCTGCCTGTACTCGCCTCCCTTGGTGTATAGGATATTCTGCTTACGAATGAATGTAGCCTTATCTTCTATCTTGCCTGCCTGTCGTAGCTCGCTCGTTGCATCCAAATCAACACGGATAGAGGATAGCTTTTCTATGGCATCCACAATCCTTTTCCTCATGTCTTTGTTTAGCTTGGCCCCGCCCCCCGGCATAGCCATATAGACGCTTTCAGGCGTAAACACTAGGTACTCATGGTGTAATATGGTTATAGCGTGCCTATAGAGAGAACAAACTGCATCCATGACACGCCGTTCAAATTTATCAAGGTTGAAAGGCTTTAAAGCCTCATTCCCTTCATAGGTTACAACAACAAGTGACGTTATATTATCCTTGGGCATGACAGGCAAATCTATAGCCCCGGCGTTTATCAATGGCTTATTAACAAGGTCATACATAAGCAGATTCGTGGGGGAAATGTACCTGTTCACGCTTTTGGGCTGCTTGGGCAGCGGCTCCACCTCTGCCGGGGCGGGGAACACTTCCCCCACGCTCTCAGTTATCCAGCCGGGGATTTTATCCTCTAATTCCGGCAGCCTCCTGCAAAGGTTGAATATAACATAATGGTGGCCTATGGCGTGGGTCACATATTCTGCAAGCCCTTGGCGGCTCTCCCATTTCCCCCTGTCGTACTGCTCTTTTACAGTCCCCTGTATTACTCCCCTTGTAAATTCCTCTGCTTTGTCCGGGGTCATATTCTCAACAATGTCATTGTATTTCTGAAACTCTTTTGCAAGCAGTTCCAAAGCACTAACAAGGGTTTCCCTAGTCTTTTGGGGAAAGGCTTCCTGCATTGCCTTGTTTATGATTTCATTGGTTTGACGTTGCACGGCGTTCATTTTGCCCGCAAGTTCCCGGATGGCTTGCAGGCTCTCAAGCTCCTGTTTGTTTAGCATTGTTATTTTCATTGCCTCTATGCTCCTTCAGGATGGCTCCAATATCATCAATCATAGGATTTATGTTAAGCGGGCAGGAATTGGCTTGCAGGGCTTCCATAAGCAACGCCGGAATGTTCTCTGCAACTTCCTTAGGCCCTATTTCTATATGCGGTATTCCGTTCTTGTCTCTATAAATCCACATATTGTTTTCCCTTTCCCAAATAAGGATAGATGTGATATTATCAAGATAGACTTTCCCCCCTTTTCATGGTGTGGAAATTCTGCCCCCGGTGTAGGGTCTCCAATTCTCCACCGGGGGTTTTTATTATGCCCATTGCCCTGCTGCCTCAAATTCCCGGCGGCGTTTCAATGCTGCCTGTCTGATAAAGTCGCTCATGGTCAGCCCGTCCAGCCGTGCCACCTTCTGCAAGGTTTCATACTCACGCTTGAAAAACTTAACATTCAGCACTTTTACCCGGCGTGTTTCTTCTGCTTGGCTCATGGTGTCTGCCTCCATTTTGTGTATCTGATTAACAATCTAGTGTAAGTGTATCATATACATTGCGGGTTATCATTGCCCAACTATACCAATATTTTCCTTAGGATTTCTTAGGCTTTCGGTATCTCGTAGAAGCTGGCCCCGGCCTTGGCCTTCTCCCAAATATCCCGCATAACTTCGGCAGCTCGTTCCTTGCTGTCAAAGTGGGCTGTCGTGTGTCCTGCTGCATCCAGCCAACTACCTGCCCCGCTTATCCTTACCCTCAGGGCCGTGGTATCCAAAGAAAAAATTACACTTTCATTCTGCCCCATTATCAACATTTGCAGGTTCCTCCCATTGCCCGTTATTCTTCAAACTTCGCACGATGCGGGCCACCCCTCGCCGTACAACTTCGGCCTTTGAGATTTTGAGAATGTCAGCCGCCCTCTGTATGTCGCTGTATTCCTCAGGCGAAAGAAGCAGGTTCAGGCGTTCACTCTTTACCCTTGGCGGCCTCCCCCGGCGGGTCTTTTGCATTGTGATAGCTCCCCCTTTATTGGCGTGTTGCTAGTACGTAGGTAGAAAATGCTATTTCTCCCTTATGTTCTATTATACCACAACTATTATTTATTTAACAGGTTTACATTTTTGTGTGTTAAGTTTAGGGTATACCCTAGAATTTATATGTATGCATGATGAATATACGCCGTTTTCATTGACTTTTACCCCTGTATAATGTAAACTATAGAAAAACAAGTCTATTCTTTACAGATAGAGAAGGGGGCAGCCACAATGATTAGATATTACGTCAGGGTTTCCAGCATGGAACAAAAGACAGACAGACAACTGCTGGCATACGACAAGGCAGAAAAAATCTACATCGACAAAATGACGGGGGCCACCAAAGACAGGCCACACCTCCAAGAAATGCTGTCAGAATTGGAGGCCGGGGACGTTGTGGCGGTGAAGTCCATAGACAGGCTTTCCCGTTCCACGAAAGACTTGCTTGAGATAGTGGACACGATAAAAGAGGCCGGGGCCTTCCTCCATATCCTCGATATGTCCATAGACACACAAACCCCGCAAGGAGAATTTTTCCTCACGGTTTTGGGGGCCATTGGTCAGCTGGAACGTAAAACCATCAAGGAACGGACACGGGAAGGCATAGCCATAGCCAAAGAGAAAGGCAAGTACAAGGGGAGGCAGCCCGGGGCCATTGCCATTAAAGGGGAGGCTCTCAAGCGGTTTAAGCGGTTCTATGCTAAGAATTTCACCATATCAGACTTGGCCCGTGAGTTTGGCGTTTCCCGCCCCACTATCTACAAGTGGATTGAAGTCCTTGGCCTTGAGAAGAAAGAAGCATAACAGACAGGCTCCCGGTTCCCGGGGGCTTTTCTTTTGCCCCCTCAATATCTATATGGGGAATTGAAACCCAAAAACTGAGCACTTCGCAAAAAAATTTTTCTCTTGGGGCCTATTTTCAGTTTTCGGCATTTTTTCGCAAGTTTTGAGTGCTTGCGGTGGAGAAAACCCGCCTCTATAAAATTTCACTTTCCCCCTCTACCCTTTCCACATACCACACCCCCGCTGCATTGCGGCCCTTGTATGTTCTGAATGTCTGATAGCGGTGGAGGCTTCCAGCTCCCGGGGCCGTTCAATAGGGGGGCTGTAATATATCTATTCCATCACAACAAAAAGGGGGCCTCAAGGCTCCCCGGTTAATATACTGCTGCATTGTTTGTGGTGGTCAAATCTCAACACATTTCCCACGGCTTCAATCACATACACACCCCTTTACCTTTTCAGGGTTATCCTGCCCCATTCTCTCCCGGCATCCAGTCCCCATGCGGGTTTATGCGTATTCTATTCAGCATACAGACAAAGTACAGGCTCCCCACTAGCTAGGCCCCACTCATTGCCTGCCTTGCACATACTGCCAGCCGTTGAAAATACTAGCCTCCCTGTGTTTTCCTTCTGTTGCAGATTGTAAGAAACTTTTCAGGCTCAAATATCCCGCCCCCTGTTGCATCCAGTCCGGCATCACTCCCCGGAATGAAAGAACGGGGGGAGGCTCCACCCTCAGCGACAATTTACAACAACTTCGGCCTTTTCCTTTAATCGCTCATACTCCTTCTGTTCTTCCGGCGTTAATCTGTCCATGTCCTCATCAATGATACTAACTGTTATTGTCCTCTCTGCCTCATCCAGTCCCTTGGCCCGCCTTTCCTTCCGTGCATCCTCAAGCGACTTCACCAACTGCAACATAGGATTATAAGAAATATTGTCCGGCTCATACTCTGCCTGTACTTCACTATCTGCCAGCAGCTCAAACAATGCCCGCCTTTCCAGCTCCATGCCCACCTTGAGAAAGTCTAAAATGTTCCGGGGCTTCATGTCCTCAGGTTCCAATTTCTCAAGGGCAGCCCGGGCCTGTTCTATCATCTTGCGGGCGGTGGCAATATGTTCCTGCTGCATAGCTTTTACAGCCACCTTTCGGGCTTCCAGTTCCTCCCGCTGGATTTCGTTGTCATACTCCCGGCAGCGTTCCTGCCATTCGTGGGCCGTGCTCCATCGTTCCATCAAAGTGGTACTCTTGCCCAACTTTTGCCCCACCTTTGCCAAACTCCTGCCCGTTGGTTCCTCAGAGTATGGCAAGCCAAGATAAAGGCAGAACGCTTGGAACGCTGGCCCGCTTTCCCCGGTTTTTCTCTCCCATGCCTTTGCCATTTTCTCCCGCCCCCTTCTGTTCGTCTTTGGTTCAATCCCGGCAATTCTCTCAGTTCGTTCTCTGTTCAATGCCCCCCGGCTCCATTGTCTGCCCTTTGCGTAATTGCTGTTTTCAACCCTGCAAGGGTTCAGCGTAGCGGCAAATTGCTTTCTTGGCTCCTATGGCAAAATGGAGGAAGGAGGCTCCCGCTGTCCTGTTGTTTTTGAGTTTCTGATTTCAGAAACTCCTAACTGCACATGGAAACAAATCTGCACGGCCTCCCATTCATCAGGAGAGGATTTTCACCCCGGCTCCTGTTTCCGATTTTGCTCTTTCCGGCTCCTGCCCCGTGCTGGATGCAAGCCCTACTCAAAAATTTACCTTGGCTCATTTCGCTGGATGCGGGCCAATAGGGAAAAGGGATTTTCCTCCCTATCGGATGCTTTCAAACTCCCACAAATCAACCCCCGGATATTTCGCCGGGTTCCTTTCATGGTAAACGCACAAGTTCACGCAATACAGCCCTGTTTGTATGTCTGCCCGGTGTAAAAGTCTATAGCCCTGCCGCTTGGCGTTCCTCCAAGAATAGCCAGCCTCACGGGCAGCCCGGGCAGCGTTTCCACATCCAGCAAAGGCCAATATAAAACTTTGGTGCTTATATTTCAGCCGTGAGAAGGTGGACAATTTCAGGGCTCTGTCCCACGGCCTCAAGAGTTTTTCTGCCAGCTCGTTCAATCGCTTTTCCATTCGCTCATGTCTTACCCTGCCGGATGCAAGTCCCCCTTTCCTGCCATTCCGGCGGGCTGCTTCCCTGTCCTGCTGGCTCGTGAAGGGTTTCAGGTTTTCGGTTCTTCCTCTTGGCATACTCCCGCCCCCTCTGCAATAAAAGCCCCCATCAGCAGGGGGCCTCTTTCCATGCTTTATAAAATTTCAGCCAGTCCTGCCCCAACATGGTCACAAGCCAAGGTTTTCTGTTTTGCTTGTGTGCAACTATTGGCATTTCGCCGGGGGCGGTGTCCCGCTGGCTCTGCTCCATTGCCTTGCGAAGGTTCAGGCGTTCCACGTTCTTCACTTCAATGTGTACGCCATCCAGCCCCACAACGTCAGCGACTTCTGCCCCGGTCTGATACATCTGCTGCCCAACCCGGTGCACATTGGCAAATCCTGCCTTTTGACATTCAGCCGCCCAAAGCCTTTCCCCTCTGGCTCCCTTCTGCTTTTGGCTCAGTCCCATTTCTCAGGCTCCTTCCTATCTGTGATATATCTATTACATTACATTTTCAAAAGCCGCCTCACGGTGAAGGTGCTGGCTCCAATCTCTGCCGCTATCTTGCGTAGGCTCTGCCCCTCTGCCCTCAAGGCCTTGACTCTCTCTGCTTCCTTCTGCCCATAGGTGGCAGGTCTGCCGCCGGGATGCTTCCCCCGCTGCCGTGTCCCGTAGGCATCAGGATAATGCTCCCATTGGTAAACGGCCCCATTTTTCCCGGCCTGTCCACTCACAAGGAAATAGCTCTCCCTGCTCCCACGCTTCACCCGCACCATTAGGAGAAGGGGTCTCTTGCCTCCATCGTGGGCAGGGTCTATCTCCCATGCTTCCAGTTCCCCGCCCTCTGCCAGTTCTTCCAGTCGCTCCCGTAGCCGGGGCCGCTTCCTCAGTTCGTCCTCAAGCCCAAATAAGTTCAGCTCTCCCATAATGCCCGCCCCCGTGTTTTATCTGTTTTATCACTTGTGATATATCTATTTTATCACACACACAAACAAAAGAAAAGCCGGGCAGATTTCCCCACCCGGCCCGCCTCCCCGGGCGGCATCCCGGTTCAGCTAGTTTGATACTGGGCCACCTGCTGTGCTCACTTTAGGCGGTTGTCCAGCCACTTGCAGACATAGTAGGCGACTACGCCCCCAAGAATTGAGATACCCAAATCGATTAGTATCGGCTCCATGCGTTTCCGGCCCCCTTCCTGCGTGCGGTTTAGGGGTGCACAGCAAAAATATTATATCATGGGGGCGGCTCATGTGGTATAATGCAGGTAAGGCAAAATCGATTAGATATGCTTCCATGTGGCTGCATACGGCATTATGTGGCTTCCGGGCAGAAAGGCCGTTCCTTTTGGGGCGGCTCTTTTTGTATGCAAAAAAGGGCAGGTTATTCCCTGCCCGGTACTATGTCCCCGGGGGCTGCCTTTACCACGGCTCCCCGGTCTAATATCCAATGCTTATAGGCTGCAATAAGGTGGTACACGTTCCCCATGCTCAGGCCCTTCACCTTCTTGCAGATTTCCTTGCCCTTTAGGCCCTGCTGTTGAAGCTCATACGCTTGGCGGCCCAACTCAAGGGCCTTATCGTTTGGCCTGTCCAGCTCGTACTTTTCCCGGTAGTAGTCCCGCACCTTCCCGCTGTAGGTCAGCAGGTCTGCCAGCAAGGCCCGTATATCTTCCTTTGTCTGTTCGTCCGGCCTTGGCAGCCCATCATAAAGCCGTAAATCTTCCAGTATGCCATCAATACGGATTGAAAGGGTTTCAATCTCCTGCATAGCTCCCGCCCCCCTTGGCTCAGTCCCCGGCGTGTTCCCTTCTCCAATCATCAAGCCAGCTTTCGGCCTCTTTCTTGGTCTCAAACTCCTTCACCACTCGAACGCTTATAGTATCGTCCTGCTCAAAGTCCGGCTCATGGAGGATTTTTTCTTTCGTCTGTTTGCTGGCTCCCCGTTCAACTCTCAAGCGAGTAAAGAAAGGCTCATGCCAGTAATCCCCATAGTTTGCGTGTTGATTGACTACCACAAACCACTTTTGTTTTCCCCGCTTCTTGCCTGTCTGCCCTGCCGCCTGTCTCTGCCTCAATGCGGTTTCCAGTCTCCCGGCATCAATCCTGTATCTTTTCGCTGCCGTGTTCACGGCCCGGTTAAAATGCCCGGTCTCCCGAATAATCTTACAGGCGTACATTACGGCTGCATACAGGCTTTTATCTGCAATGTATGGGTATTTACTTGCCATTGTGTATATTCACCCCCCTAATATACCCCTCTGTGAAGTTCTCAGGGCCTCCCTGTGACGTTTCAGCAGGTCAGGGGTATCTTACCCCTCCCCGCCTTTTATCGGCCCTCAGAAACGATTCTAGGGGCACAAAAATCACGCTCCCATGCTTTTGCCACGGCATCCCATGCCTCACTCATCAGGATAGGGGCCGCCATTGATGAAGGTGGCAGGAATTTGCTCCCGGTGGCTCTTTTGGCTATGCCCACCACTTCCCGGGCCGCCTCCTTGCTGGCTGCAATGGTGGTCACGGCATCCCGCCCCCGTCATTGGTCAGTATCATTATAGCCGTTGCCATTGCTCAAGCCTCCCCGTGAAGCTCCTGCAAGAATTTCTGCCGGTTATCCTGCTGCAACTGTGATTTTATTATTTCCAGTTCTTTGCTCAGGGCTTCCCGGTCTGCATCCAGCAGCTTTATCTGCCTTTCGGCATCCCTCATGTGTTTCTCGTAGTATTTCCGGCGGCGTTCCTGTCGTTTCTTTTGCATTTCCTCAAGGTCAGGGAAAAAGCTCAGTTCCTCCTTGTCGCCGTTAAGGAAAGAGGCTCCCTGCTCCATAAATTCAGGGTCACTCGTTGCAAGGCTCAGGGCTTGCAAGGCAGCATACAGGATTGATTCAGGCTCATTCCCGCCCCGTAGCTGCTCAATTATGCTCTGCTTCAGGAGGCCAACACGTTCAAAAGTCTCCTGCCTGTCCTCATACGTGGGCAGGGCCGGGGGCTGTGCTGGCGGCTCCCCCACGCCGTTCATGCGGGCATATTCTCCCAAGCTGTTCATATCGTTCTACCTGCTTTCGGTGTCTCGTATTCCTGTTCAAAGTCCAATTTCGTGCATTTCGTCATAAGGTCATAGGCGGCATAGTAATCAAAGTAACATGAAAAACTAGGCGTTCCATAGCGATTCTTTAGGCAAACAAGCTCGATTTTGCGGGGGTTCGCTTTCTTGGCTTTCTTCACGGCCTCCCGCTTTTGGGTGGCCTTGCCTTCCTTCTCGAAAAGGCTCTTGTCGTTCAGGCATTGAAGCTGCAAGCCCCAAGCCACATCAGCGGTGTACTCAATGCCCCCGGATTCTTTGAAGGATTCAAAGTCTATGGGGGTCAGGTAGTTCACCCGGTTCACGCTGGAAATAGCAATAATGGGGATGTTAATTTCACGGCTCAGGCGTTTAAGCTCAGTAACGGCATTGTCCACGGTCTCTTTTGTGTTCTGCCGGGTTTCCGTAGGTTGAAGTATCTGCAAGTAATCCACGAACACAACGGGCCTAACGCCATTACTGGCAACATAACGCCGGATGTAATCGGCAATATAGGCAATATCACAAGCAAAATTCCCCTCAACAATGCTCAAGCGGTCTCCCACATCGGCCTTGTACTGTTCGGCAGCTTCTTGCACGTGGGCTGGCACATACCCCTTGCGAATTGATAGGGATGTAACGGCCTTGCTTATGTCCTTCTGTGCTGTCCGGCGGGAAATGCCCTTAGCCACCATTTCAAAACGGCTCTGCTCCAAGGAGAAGAATATAACATCATGCCCCGCCCCCGCTATCTGTTCAGCCATCTGCAAGGCGAAAGTGGTCTTGCCCAAGGAGGAAATGGCAGCCAGCACATAAAGCCCCGGATAGAGGCCCCCTGCCATCAGGTCTAATTCTTCAAACCCCGTGGGAATGTCTTTCTTGAATTTCTCAATGTCGCTCCCCATGAATAAATCTATATACAGGGCTGTATTGTCCGGCTTCGTGGTTACAAGCTTCTTGGCCTTGTCTATCGCTGATAAGAAAAGGGCCTTGTCTTTGCACAATGCTTCGTTAGGGTCTTTGGCATCCCCGCAAATGTCAGCAACGGCAAAGGGGATGTTTAGGCGGGTCAGTCCTTCCCGTAGGGTTTCGGTGGCCTTCCTGCCCGGTTCGTCATTGTCCAAACAGAGGATAAATGCGGCAGCAGGTCTCTGCTTTTCCAGCAGCTCCACAAGCTTGCCAGCGTTTCCCACGCTATTCAGCCCCACGGCATCGGCCCCGGCCTCAATAACGCTCAAGGCATCCAAGGCCCCCTCTGTGACAAAGATTTCCTTGCGGTCTCCCTTGATTATTGCGGCGTTAAAAATGCCCGGGGTGCTGCCCTTGGGGTTCAGCTTTTTGAAGTCCTGCCCGCCATCTGTACGCCGTGCCACATAATGCGACTTAGTAACGGGGATAATCAGGCGGGGGCAGGGGTGGCCCGTTCCGGCGGTGTCTGCTTGCGGGTCAAATCCCAAGCCATAGGCGGCAGCGGTCTTTAAGCTTATGCCCCGGCTGGCAAGGTATTCCCCCGCCATCGGCAGCCGCCCCCGGCTCTCTGCATAGTATTGGCTGTAATCGGCAGCCTTTGGGGGCGGTGGCGTTATGCTCCTTGCCTCAGGTCTCCCGTTCTTGGCCCTGCCGTATTCTTTCAGCGGCGTTTCTACATCCACCCCGGCGGTCTGGCCCAAGGCTTTCAGGGCCTCAGTATGGTTTGTATCAAAGGTCAACTCATACAGCTTGATAACGTCCCCGCCTGTATGCTTCCCCGGCGACTGCTCGCACGCATGACACGCCCATGTGTTTGTCTCAGGGTAGTATTTTACGGCTCCCGTGCCGTGGGGGCCTTCCCCGCTTCGACACACCGGGCATATATAGCCGCCCTTCTTTGCCTTGACTAACATTTCAGTACACTTTACCCGGCGTTTGATTTCTTCCCTTGCCTCGTTCAATTTCTGCAAGGCTTCCTGCTCTGTCATAGTCCCCGGCCTCCTTTGCCAATAGAAAAGGGATTTCTCTTTCTGTGGTCGCTCTCAATGGGTTTCCCCTCTATCAGCGAATATTAGCGGGAAGGGGTGGCCCCGTCAAGGAAGGGCCGCCCCGCCATTGTATTAAGCTTATATAAAGCTTAAGGGGAAAGGCCCACTTTTCAA
>Ga0326512_10003858_pt1 | contig 10949 bp, 25 predicted proteins | sample 1_2617_0518_D_FD_203652 | JGI IMG/M metagenome (GOLD analysis project Ga0326512, IMG submission 203652) | Bovine rumen microbial communities from UC Davis, California, United States - 1_2617_0518 | ecosystem: Host-associated > Mammals > Digestive system > Stomach > Rumen | place: USA...
CAAAGATGGCTGGCACAAGACCGACAAAGACCTCACGCACGAAATCTGGAGCCACATCACACTCGGCACACCACTCGACACCGCCGGGCGCAGTTTCTACCCTCAATACGAGCCACCACGCTTCAAGAGCGAAACCAAACAGGCCACGCGCGTCAATTCCGACGGCATCGAGGTCGCCCGATGGTTCTGGTGCGTCCGCGATCACAATCGCAAGCACAACAGGTGTATAATGCTACAACCAGGCAAGAAATGCGGAGTGAAAAGGCTCGCTAGGCTCCGCTGGGATGAAAAAACAAAACTTTGGGTGCTGGCCGAGATGCCAGGCAAAGCGACCGACGCAGAAGCTCGGCAACTCGACCAATTAAGCAAATAAACTGGAGGACACAAGGAAATGAAGAATGAATCAAGTAATTTTAAGCGAATCAGATCAACGCTGGCGGAATGAGATCATCACTCAGCTGGCAAAAGAAGCGCGCATCCCAATCCAGCGCGCAATGATGACCGAATGGAACCAAATCGAGGCGAACAAATACCGAACAAGGCAGGGGAGAGAGGTCGAACTCAGCAATATGCTAGTTGTGGCCTTGGATCGACTCCCCTGCTCCGGTCGGTACGTGTTCAGCCTCAGCCCATTTCCACCGACAATCCCGGACGAATGGCTGGATCCGGCGCGAAAATTCATCGAAAAGAAGCACAAACTGGCATTCCTAAAGAGATGAGCAAAAATGCCCCTGAAAATGGGGCATTTTATAGCATAAACACATTGACTTTTTTGGTGGGGTGTGATAGTATGATAGTAAGCAAGCGAAAGCACGCAACATTAACAATCAGAAACACAAAAAAGATGAGTGGACGGCCATCTTTCAAAGAAATGTCCGATGTCGCACAATGTATATTGAAAAAAATCAAGTGTCGCACAACGAAAGAAGCCAAAACACAAGCCACTCATCAAAGAGTGGCTCTTTTTATGGGGTCTGGATGGCGAAAGAACGAATCAGCAATCAAAACCCCATCGGATGAGCCAGTCGGCGCGCAACGATTAAAGCGGCCACGATCAACCGAACAAGCACCACTTCAGGTGGAGCGAAGCACATTACTTAACAAGCCGACTCCGCAAGGAGCGCAGAAAGGAGGTCGAGATGACTTCACAAGACAAACAACAATACAAAAAACTGATGAGCTACAGCAAGAGCGAACTCATCGCAATCATCCGCAACGATGACCACATCATCGCGGAACTTAACAACCAACTCAAGGGAGGCCGCTAAAATGATGCGCTACCAAATCATGCTCAAAAAACACGCAGCAGGCATCGCAATCGCATTCTGCATCGCAGCGTCAATCGCATTAGCAATCGCCTTCCCATACACAGACATCGAGATTCATCACGCGGAGGCAGTCTATGAGCAAAATTAAACAAGCCTTCTGGGATGAGCTGATGAGGCAACAAGAAGAAGAAACAGAAGAACAAGAGAAACAGGAAAACGATTAGGAGGTAAAAATGGCAGGAACTAAGGAGGGAGGCAGAAAAGCAGCCGCGACAAATAAGGCAAAATATGGCGAGGATTTCTACCGCGAAATGGGGCGAATCGGCGGCCGCAACGGACACACAGGCGGCTTCGCAAGCAACCCAGCACTCGCCAAGATCGCAGGGAGCATCGGAGGCAAAATCAGCAAACGAGGCCCGGCAAAGAAAAAAGATTAACAAAGATTAAACAGGAGAACGAATGAATGAGTAAAAAAGCAAAAGAATATGAAGATTTGGTCGCAGACATGACCGACCTAAAAGAATGGGAATTCCGCGAGGCAATTCGCATCGCAAAGCAATTCCGTCGCGCACAGAAACGCTTACAAAAGGCAATCGACCGTCGCGAGCGCGAAATTATGCTCCCAAAGAAAAGCACCAACAACGGCACAGCATTCGGAGGCTTGAATTATGAACTCCAATAGCAAGCAGATCGTGAAAAACGCCAGCCAGGGCTATGGCTACAGCTACAGCAATCTCGCAGACCTCGCCAAAGCAGGTATCGAAATCCCAATGATGAAAACACAGCGCATAGATGGCGACGAATATGTCTTTGCGCTCATAGATGGCGAATGGATTCAAGGCGCAAAGGTCATCGAAATGGAAATGAAAGGCATGAACGCCGCGCAGGCATACGGCTCCGCGCTGACATACGCTCGCCGCTACACCGTCCAACTCGTCAAAGGCATCGCCTGCGATGATGACGACAAAGTCGAAGCAGATGGCGCAGCCAAGCGCGTCGATAACAAGAACAGCGCACTCGAATTCGACAAGATTCGCGAACAGCTCGATATGCTCGACGACCTAGAGAGCGTCAAGGCCTACTATGAAGAACTCAAGAAGATCCACCAATCGCCGGCGCAGGAAAAATACATCAACGGAATGTTCAACAAGAAAAAAGCACAGATAGCAAAGGATTAAAAAAGATGAGAACTGCAAAAGAAATTTTGAAAGACTTCAAGAGCGATTATGGTTGGAAGTTCTGGGATGAAGCGGTCGAATTTTTACTTGATTGGCAATCAGAACATGAAGATTTAGGGATTGTTGATTGTGATCTAGTCGATGAACTCGTGAAACATGAAGCAGAACAAGGCTATCAGAGAGTCGCTCATTTCATCGCTCAAATCATCGACAACCTCGCCTGCTCTTATTACAAAATTGATGGCTATGGCAATCTGGCAACAATTGAAGATGGCGACATTGAATGCTGGCTAGATGACATCGCGAATGAAAGATATTAGAAAGGATTAAACAGATGAATGAACTCGAAAGATTACAAGAACAACAACAAGAAATCGCAAGAAAAATCGCAGAACTCAGCAAGGTGCCAGTCCGCAACAATGAACTCGGCTACTACGCAGTCAAGGCCTGCAAGGACAACCTCGCAAACATCAAGCTCGTGGCGAATAGCATCGACCTCGACAAAAACTCAGAGGTCGAGATTACAAGCGCATTCAATCAAATCAACAAAGCAAGCTGGACAGCGATCAAGAGCATCGAGCGCGACGCAGCAGAAAGGGATGCATAGAATGACCGACGCAGAGTGGGAAAAATGGAGCGAGCGGATGCAAGCAGACTATGACAACCTAAGCGGCGAGATGCCAGAAGCAGGCGTGATGCCAACAGGACAGGAGGGCTATTAAATGAGTGAGTTCATGGAGCGATTCGGCAACTTAACAGTCGGCGAGGCACTCGCACTCAACGAAGCAGCCGAGAATAGCATGGGCGACCCATCAGCCTTTGACGAATAGATGTTGGCCTTCCAAGCACACAGGCCTAAAAGAGTCACTGCAGAACCTCACATCCAGAATCAGCGCAGGACGTGCTTTCAATTCTGCATAATTGAAACTCCAAAGACTTTGAGAACGGAAATTCGTAATCCTTTTAAGAACCTGCGCTCGGCCGCCGAGAGTTAGAGAAAATCATTTAACACTCACCATTAGTTTTTAGGCGGCCACATGGCCAGAGATGATGAAAAGATACAGAGAGGGCGAAACCTGGCGGACTTACTCCAAAGCTCCTAAATCTAGCTTCCATTGAGTCCTAAAAGGCAGAGCAACAGGCGGCGCACATCCGCTCCTGGCCGTTTCGTATATCTCGCCGGTCGACCAATCACCCGTCGGCCGACGAACACCGAGCGTGATGCGGTCATCAGCCGAAAGCTCCCCACTCAGGCAGAGGCGGTTCAACTCCGACCACGCTCGACCACACCACTTCATGTGGGCGAAGCATATCACCAAAAGCAGGGCAATCTCTGCAGATGGTGCGGACAAATAAACGGAGGGCAAAATGCAACAAAAACTAAAGGTCGAAATCTACCATGTTGGCCGCTATGTTGGCCCAGACACGCCAGAGTTCGAGCCGCTCAAACGCTATCGAGGCGAATTCTTGGTGTTCGGGCATGGCATCCTATTTCGCCATCGCACGACAGTCTACCAGAGCGGCCTAGAAAATTGGAGGTTCGAGCGATGAAACAAAACAAAGGCGACCTCGCACTCATGGCACTCGCAGCAATCGCAGCCCTGGTGCTTCTGACTTGCCTGCTGGAGCTGTTATGAAGCGCGAATTTGAATTCATCTACAAAGGCGTGGTGCATAGCAAGAAAAACAGCAAGCAGATCATCAAAGACGCCACCGGCCGGCCGAGAATCATCTCAAACGCCAAAGCGCGCGAGATGGAGCAAGATATGATTCAGCAATTCCACTCGCAGATGCCACTCAACGGCCTAGAGCCAGAAATCTACATGACGCAGACCGAACGCATCCTTATCGCCAAAGACCACGCCAGAACCTATCAGGTCGAGGCAACAATCTGGAACCCTAACAACATACGACGCGACCTAGACAACCAAATCACGAGCCTGCTCGATGGCATGGTGCAAGCAGGAATCCTGCCGGACGACTGCTCAACCATCGTGACGAGCATCACGGCGAACTATGGCGGCGTTGATCGCATCAATCCACGCGCAGAAATCCACATCATGGAGGCAAGCGAGTAAAGGAGGTGGGGTGCCAAGATTCAGGGCTGAAGCCATCACAATCAGAGAACTCGAATCAGTGCACATTATCTTCAAAGACCACGAAACCATCTGGGTGCTCCCAAAGAATAGCAGCACGAACATTGTGTTCCATAGATGGTGGAGTCCGCGCGGCTCATACACAGACGGCTGGCAAGCATTCCGGCGCAAGATGTTCCGCAACAAGCAAATCGACCTCATGACCTGCTACCGCCTCGCCGCCAAGCATCACATCCAAAGCATGGGAACACAAAGACAACCGCACCTAAAAGGCAAAATCATCATCAAAAAGGAGGAAAAATGACGGAAGCGATCGCGTTCATGGGGCAAACCATCATCGTGCTGATTCTTGGCACAATCATCTTCGCCTTAGTTTTTGGCATCGCACTCATCCTCGCAGTTGTATGCAAAGGCTTCAGCGAGGGTGTGCAAAAAGCACAGAAAAAGGCAAAAAAGGAGGGCAAAAAGAGTGAAAAAGACTGAATCGGAACCAATCGAGCTGAACAACCATGAAAAACTACTAATCCGCCGGCTCGCAAAAATAATCCGCAGGGGCGAAACGGCCAGAGCAAAGCAAATTAAACAGGAGGACAAAGAGGATGAGAAATACAGGAGGAAGATCGTAAAATGAAACCAAAAGCACAGGTGGAATATCGAGCAATCGCAGACCTCAAAGAACTGCCAGGAAATCCGCGCACAATCAAAAAAGACCAGTTCGAGAAGCTCAAGCAGAGCATCAAGGATAATGCCGACTACTTCGAGGCAAGGCCAATCATCCTGAGCGACAGGACAGGCGAGCTGGTCATCCTAGCAGGCAATCAACGCTACAAGGCCGCCAAAGCAATCGGGCTTCAGCAGGTGCCGACCATCCTGCTGCCGAATCTGACAGAAGAACGCGAGAGGGAAATCATCATCCGCGATAATGTCGAGAATGGCGACTGGGATTGGGATGCGCTTGCGAATGAGTGGGACGAGTTAAAACTTGGCGAGTGGGGTGTTGATAACGTATTCAAACCAATGCCTCTTAATGTCGATGAATTTTTCAAAGATAAGCCAGAAAGCGACACTAAAGAGATCAAAACAATTACTTGTCCAAATTGTGGGCACGAGTTTGAGGTGTAATGAAAGTCTATATTGCAGGAGTCGAACATGGCTCAGATATGTATTTACAAGGAGAAGCCATCAAGCCGACTTTCGCAAAATTACTGACAGAGACGAAAAGCATGAAAGTTTATCTTGCAAGCATGAGGTCTTATCTTAACACGCTACAAGGAACATCAATGAAAAAAGTTTTGATGGATGGCCTCGAAGAAAGGAATAATATGAAGGTTGCGCTCGCAGGCGGCATAACAGGGAATCTTTTTCCACTTTTCACTCAATGGCTCGAAGAAGATTGCGACATCGAAAAAGCACTCGAAAAATACAGCAAGGGTGATGAAGATTTTAAGAGATTCGTCGATCCGATGAGATTTCATTCAAAAGTTTCTGTTCTTGAAAGTTTTTATTACATCAACCCAAAAAGTGAAGCAATCATAGAAAGATATGAGGATGTTCTTTTGGACTCGGGTGCATTTACCCTTTTCACTTCTGGGGAAAGGGCCGATTGGGATGCTTACGTTGAGAGATACGCAGACTTTATCAATCGCCATCACATAAAGAACTTTTTTGAGTTGGACATCGACAAACTTGTTGGTCGAGAAAAGGTCATCGAAATGACGAAAAGACTTGAAAAGCTCACAAATAGACAACCGATTCCTGTTTGGCATAAGTTTCGTGGAATGAAAGACTTTGAGCAGATGTGCGACCAATACCCTTATGTGGCCATTGGCGGGATCGTTTCAGGAGAAATCAGACGGCAAGAATACCCTCAACTGACGCATTTCATAAAAATGGCCCATGACAAAGGGTGTAAGATTCATGGTTTAGGTTTCACGAAAATCCCTCTCCTCAAATATCTACATTGGGATTCTGTTGATTCAACTGCATGGTTGTCAGGGAATAAATTCGGATTCGTTTATGAGTACAGGAATGGCGACCTCGTTAAGCATAATCCACCAAAAGGGAAAGGAGTTCAGGGTGACAAAGTAGCAGTCCATAACTATTTGGAATGGGTGAAATTTCAACAGTATGCAAAAACCAATTTATGAAAGGAGCAAAATGAAAGCATTGGTTTTATCAAGTGGCGGCCTCGATTCAACAACTTGTGTTGGTATTGCCGTTTCTGAATATGGAAAAGAGAATGTCGCAACATTGTCGGCTTATTATGGGCAGAAGCATGACAAAGAGTTGTTGTGTGCTAAAAAGGTGGCGGAGCATTATGATGTGCCGCATTATGAATTGGATTTGTCGATGATTTTTAAGTCATCAAATAATCCGCTTTTGAAACAATCGACAGACGAGATTCCAGAAGGATCATACGAAGATCAACAGAAAGAAAATAAGCAAGTTGCGACCTATGTTCCATTTAGAAATGGGCTTTTATTGTCGGCTGCGGCAAGTTTTGCTGGCAGTATTTTTCCAGATGATGATGTTGCGATCTTGTATGGAGCGCACGCAGATGATGCGGCCGGTGAAGCATATGCAGACTGTTCTCAAGAATTCGCCGATTCAATAAATGGTGCAATCAAGATTGGCACCTACAATAAAGTTTGGCTTGAAGCGCCATTGGTGGCGATGACTAAGGCAGATGTTGTCAAAAAGGGAATTGAGCTAGCTGTCCCTTTTGAACTGACTTGGTCATGCTATCAAGGCGGTGAAAAGCAGTGTGGCAAATGTGGAACCTGTATCGACAGACGAAAGGCATTCGCTCTGAACGGTATTGACGATCCTGTTGGCTACAAAGAATAAAACAATAAACAAGGAGGAAACCCTGTGAAAAAAACCTACAAACTATCATGGCTAGCGGCCGCTTCAATCGCCACATATGCGATTATTGCCGTAGCTAGCGATCTTTTTGCCAATAAAATGTTGAACATCGGAGGACTTGCACTAGCAGGTGGTATCTTGTTGGTGCCATTCTCTTTCACGATTCGCGACATGATGCACAAGTTGATTGGATTTGATAATGCAAAGCGTGTGGTATGGGTCACCGCAATCATCAATCTAGTCATTGCGGCCTTATTGATCGTTCTTGATATGATGCCATCTGCAGTTCCTGGACAGGATGCGCTCTGGCACTCAGTAATGGGAACATCCTGGCGAATCATCATCGCGAGCTTCATCGCTCAAGTCGTTGCGGATCTCATGGACACCTATTCATTCGAGTTCTTCACTCGAAAATTACATGGGAAAAAGATCTGGCTACGCGTGGCCGCTTCAAACTTAATCTCGACACCGATTGATTCGATTCTATTCTCTGTGATTGCGTTCTTAGGTGTTTTGCCAACAGATGTGATGGTCAACTCAATCATCAGTTCAACAATCGTGAAGTTTGTGATTTCGCTCTTTGCGATACCTCTAGCTTACACTCATGAAAAAACACTCAAGGAGGACGAGTAATGGAGGCATTTCTTGAAATCTGTGGCCTGATTGCCACCTTTTTAGTCTTTGTTTCTTTTTTGCCAAAAGGCGTTAAACCAATCCGTTGGTTCAATCTGTTTGGTTGTATCTTCTTTGTTGTGTATGGTTTCGGCATCGGAGCATTCTGGACAGGATTTATGAATTTCTGTCTGATCTTTGTCCAGATTTTCCACCTCGCAAAAATTTATCGTGAAGAAAGGAGAAACGATGAAGGTAAATAGTCTTTCGGATTCAGAGCAAGACAAGTTTCTGACCAATACCTACGGCATCGAGAAAGTTCAATTCAGCGAAGATGTCCAGCACTTCTGCCCTCTTGGCGAACAGATAGGGGTAACGCATTATGAGGTAGAAGTCATCCCCGGCATGCATCTTGCAGAGCTTGTTCAATTGCATTGGGATATTCAAGCGATGATGGGCAAAACTTTTACACTTGAAAGTGGCGTTGCGATGGTTTTAGACATTTTGAAATCACATTATGCCGACGCCAAAGAGATAACCGTCACTGCATCATGTGGAACAAATCGTCATATGGCGACAAAAGTCACCGTTTCGTATAGGAGCGAATAAAATGGCGGACAATCCCATTAAGCAGGGAATTGTCAAGCAGGAGGTCGGCTACAAACGGCCTCCTGCCAATAGACAATTCGGACAACCAGATGGCAACCCAAGAAGCACAGGTGCTTGGAAAAAAGAAAACACAGCTCGCTTCAAACTTGAGCAAATGATGCAATTAAGTGAGAAAGATTTGATTGCAATTGTTAAAGATGAGAATCTGCCATATTTTGAACGCAAAATCGCAAAATCCATAAATGAGGGTGACTGGAAAGTTCTCGAAAGCATGATCAACCAAGTTTATGGCGCGCCAAAGCAACATCTGGAGGTCGAACCAGTCCAGCCGAAACCACTAATTGACCTCACGCAGGAGGGCAAGAAATGACATCCTGGGAAATATACAATTGTGACTACCGAGAACTTGGCGACCTAGAGGAACGCTTCGGTGAGTTCGTAATTGTGACCGACCCGCCCTTCAACATCAACTACCATTACGCAGCCTACAAGGACAACATCGCCGCAGAAGAATATCTCGAAATGCTCGCCACGCTCATTCAGGGACGGCAGAGCGTAATTGTTCACTACCCAGAAGCACTCTATTCGATCGCGCAAGAAGCAGGACTCATCCCGAAACGAGTCGTGAGCTGGGTGTATAACTCGAATACGCCACGCCAACATCGCGACATCGCATTCTTCAATATCGAGCCAGACTTCACAAAAGTCCGCCAGCCATACAAGAACCCGAATGACAAGCGCATCAAAGAGCGAATCGCGCGAGGCCTGACAGGGGCTAAACTCTATGACTGGTGGAATATCAACCAGGTCAAGAATATCAGCGCAGAAAAGACCGCGCATCCGTGCCAGATGCCGCTTGAAGTGATGAAGCGCGTAATCGGAATCCTGCCAGGCAATATCACGGTTATCGACCCGTTCATGGGAAGCGGAACCACTGGCGCGGCGATCGCGGAACTCAATCGAGAGAGAGAGAGAGAGCCGATTCGTTTCATTGGCATCGACATCGACAAAGAATACTGCCGAATCGCAGAGGAACGGATGAAGCAATATGACAAGTAAGGAGCAAAATGGCTGAAAACTACGCCACCACAGGCCTCAAGAAGCTCAAACCGCTGTTCGTGAATAAGAACCGCTACATGGTGGTGCAAGGCGGAATGCGCGCGGCGAAAACTTACTCCCTGCTGATGCTCATCATCTCATGGTGCCAAACCAATGCAGACAAGGTCGCAACGGTCGCATCTATGAGCTACCCACATCTCAGCCGAGGCGCAATCCGCGACTTCCAAGCAATCATGAAAGCGGCAGACATCTGGGAGCCAGACCGCTGGAACCAATCGAGCAAAATCTACACCTTCGGCAATGGCACGCTCATGGAGTTCATCAGCGTGGATAATATGAGCGCACACGGCCCAGCTCGCGACCTGCTGTTCGTGAATGAGGCGAACGACATGGACTTCCAGACCTTCCAGAACCTCGCATTCCGCACCACAGGCAAGGTCATCATCGACTACAACCCGACGCACGAGTTCTGGGCGCATCAGCTCATCAAGGACGAAAAAGACAACGCGGACTTCATCATCCTCACATACAAGGACAACGAAGCACTCGCGCCAAGCATCCGTGATGCGATCGAGAGCCGACGACCAAAACCAGGCGAAAAACCATCGAACTGGTGGACAGTCTATGGCCTCGGCCAAATCGGCTCGCTAGAAGGCAACATCTACTCAGGATGGCGCAAGGCAACCGAGGACGACTACAAACACGCCAAGCTCATCCGCTACGGCCTCGACTTCGGCTTTAGCAACGACGAAACAGGCATGGTGGCAATCTGGCAGACAGACAACAACGAAATCATCATCGAGCAGAAAATCTACCAAACAGGACTGCTCGGCTCGCAATATGGCGACAAACTCAGAGCGGCAGGTATCGACCCAAGCGTCCTAATCGTGGCGGATTCAGCTCGGCCGGAAATCATCGCAGAAATCAAGGCACAGGGATTCCGCATCGTGGGCGCAGACAAGAACGCAGGCTCAGTTCTGCGAGGCATTGACCGAGTGAAGCAGCACCAAATTGCCTATGATGGCAAAGACCTAGAACGCGAATATCTGAGCTACGCATGGCGCACCAAAAGAAGCGGCGAAACGCTAGACGAGCCACAGGACGGCAACGACCACCTCATGGACGCTTTGCGTTACGCAATCGACGACCTACAGCGGCCACGATTTGACTTTTAAGCGCACAGGAAGCCCACAGGGGCTTCTTTTTTTGTGCATCCGCACCGATAAGCCATGAAAATCCAAAGCAATTAAACAAGGAGCAGTA
>Ga0326512_10003859_pt1 | contig 10949 bp, 14 predicted proteins | sample 1_2617_0518_D_FD_203652 | JGI IMG/M metagenome (GOLD analysis project Ga0326512, IMG submission 203652) | Bovine rumen microbial communities from UC Davis, California, United States - 1_2617_0518 | ecosystem: Host-associated > Mammals > Digestive system > Stomach > Rumen | place: USA...
TGGTTAAAAGCAAACAGAAAAGCAATAAACTCTGGGAAGTTTAAGCCTGAACGAGTGAAGAAGTTCAAGAGGCTACTAGAACTAGGCGAAAAGTACAGAAGAGTGAGTCTGTGGCAATAAAGCTACTGTACCAAATGAATATGGAACGCTGGTTAGCAAAAACGCTAATCAGCGTTTTTTTGTGAGGTTTGGGTTAAAATACGTGGAAAATTCACGGAAAAATGCAATATTTTATTTATTTATTTGTTTATTTATATAAATAATGGTATTTTTGCACCACTTTTTATGAACTTTACATTGAATAATATATGATAGAGCAGTTTACTGTAGAAAACTACAGATCTTACCAACGTGAGGAGGTCTTGTCGTTTGTTGCTTCGAATAAGGAGAAAAATGGCAAATTGTCGCCAGAGTGGTATAAAGAGATTGGCGGAAAGCGTATTTTGCGCTTGTTGATATGCGTTGGATTGAACGGTACTGGTAAATCGAAAATGTTTTCTGCATTGAACTATCTGAGGATGATTGCCACCAGCAGGCCGGAAAAACCATCGGATCGTCCTGAGTACAGACCATTCCTTCTGGATGATGAATCAAGGTATAAACCGACAATCCTATCTCTTACCTATTATACTGAGGATAAATGCTATTATTATAAGGTACAGATAAGCAGAGAAAGGGTTGAAGAAGAAGAATTGCGTGATGTATGGGAAAATGAGTTAGTATATCATCGAAAATATAACGCAGACAAGGATACTGTGACCATTAAATTTGGGCCTGCATCTGATTTGAACAGGAATGATCAGCGATTGTTGGAAGGTAATGTGATTCAAAACTCAACTGTTCTTTCTGTTTATGGTTCGCTCAATATAGAAAGTAGAGTGCTGAGAGATAACTACGATTACTTTATTGGGAGGTTAAGTTTAGTTAGAAGGAGTGAACAAAATCTGGCAGACCGATTGCAGACTGATGACCCAGATAGGGATAGACAGGTTAAGAAACTATTGCTGAAACTGTTACAGGATGTTGGTACTAATATAGTAGACTATTTCGTAGATGATACTAGTTTTAATGTAGCTGACCTCATAAAGAATGGTGCTCCGGAATTGGTGATAAAGGCTATGCAGCAGCAATATCCTTCGGGGGTTATCTCACATAAGAGTCTCCGATTTGTGCATTCTACAGCCAATGCAGGTAATCGTGACCTTGATGCTGGTTTGGAATCGTTTGGCACAATGAATATCGTTAGGCTGTTGGTGGTGATGTATGATATCGTGATTGGCCGAAAGAGCTCATGCATAGATGAAATAGAAACCGGTATACATACCAAGGCGCTTGCGTTTATATTGAAGATGTATCTATCGATAGCTGAAGACAGTCAGATAGCGGTGGCTACGCATGATCTCTCATTACTGGAGCATCCTGTGCTGAGAAGGGATGCAGTGCGCATGTTTGAGAAGGATGATAATGGACATACTTATATTAAAAAGCGCGTGTATGTACATAACTCTATCAATTTACTGAATGTGTACAAAAAGGATCTCGACCCGAAATTGGACGAACTTATTGAAAATGTGCAGCTATTTGTGGAGTATAGAGATCTGATAAGGGCCATGATTGATGAAATTCAAAAACGGAAACCCGTGAAAAAATAGCGCATTTTTCTTTGTATCAACATTTGAATTGTTGTATTTTTGAATTTTACCGTGATTTTTTCACGGAAAAATTTGGAAATACAAAAAATCTTTGTATCTTTGCAGCCGGAGTTCATACTAAAACTTCGGAGTAAGGCCCGATTGAACGTCCAGATCGCCTATGGGAATTAAACCAGGTCCTAAAAGAATAGCGGTGTCAACAGGAAAGCCTGACCGTCGCCAGCGTGATAATAAACAGACACCAGGTAACACCCCTTCACTGAAACCACATCATCACAAGAAGGGGGATTAATCATTTTAACTCTGCTGGCTGCCAGTTCGGTAGTCAGCAGAGTCGTTTATTAATGTATTACAAATTTTAAAATTGATCGAAGTAATGACAATATGCCAATCGTTTAACAAATTCCTTGAAAACATCAAGGTTGATAATTCTGAAAAGATTAGTGATCGTTACCATGAGATTACAAAGAAACTGAACAAGACGTTCAGAAATACTGATTCGGAGACAGCCAACTGTCTTCAGGTTGGATCATATGGCAGATATACCGGTATCAAGGGTATTTCTGACTTGGACATGCTTTACATTATGCCCAGTAGCAAGTGGAACGAGTATAAAAATGACCCCGAAAAGTTGCTTAAAGATGTGAGAGCTGCATTGGAAGAGCGTTATCCGAATACCAAAATCAAGGATGACCGTTTAGTAGTTGACGTATTCTTTAAAGATTTTAAGTTTGAAGTCCAACCCGTGTTTGAGGAAGTGGATGAAAATGGCGAGACAATAGAAAAGTTCTCTGATACTAAATATGGTTATTATCGTATTACAAAACCAAGGCAAGAACAGGATGAGATGACCTCGTTCAGACAGAACCATGGCGATACTCACAGACTGCTCTGCAAAATGGTGAGATCGTGGAAGAATAATGTGGGTTTAGCTATGTGCGGTCTGCTGATAGATACGCTGGCGCACAGATTTCTGTCCAACCATCAGGAGCATGATAATGCAGGTCCGTCTAATTTTGATGTGTTGTGTCGAGATTTCTTTGAGTATCTGAAGAATGAACCTAAGCAAGATCACTATCAGGCGCTAGGTAGTGGCCAGGATGTTAAGGTAAAGAAACATTTCCAGAGAAAGGCCAAGAAGGCATACAATAAGGCTGTTGATGCCATAGCCGAGACCAATGAGAATAAACGCAATGATATGTGGAGAGAAATTTTTGGCAGAAAGTTTCCGAAAGCTGTTACTGCTGTTGCAGAGAGCAGAGAGTTTTCTGCTTCCGTTGGCTATACCGACCCAGAACAGTTTATTGAGGACATCTATCCTGTGGACATCAGATACAATGCAACACTGGATTGTGAAGTGAAGCGCGATGGATACAGGGAGGCTATGTTGAGTTATTTATTGATGACAGGGCAGAGGGTATCAAGAGTACGTACTCTTGACTTTACGGTTAAAACAGATGTGCCACAGCCATATGAGGTAAAGTGGAAGGTGAGAAATGTTGGTGATGAGGCCAAGAGACGTAAATGCCTGCGAGGTGAGATAATTGCTTCGAATAGAATGAATGGACTTGCCAGACATGAGAGTGCTGATTTTTGTGGCCCCCATTATGTGGAGTGTTACATCGTAAAAGATGGAATTGTGGTAGCTCGTGACAGAATAGACGTTCCAATTAAATAAAAAGTAGTGATTATGAAGAAGGATTTACTAAAAAAGATTGCGGCAAAAGGCTATACTATTAGCTACGCTGCTAATCTTAATTTTGCGACCTATGACATTGTGAAGAAGACGCCTGGTAGGATTGCATTCCTGACAATAGTTGCTGGTATCTTAGGATTAGGTTGGCCTGAATTGAGATCAGTATGGGTTTCGGTTGCTGTATTGATTTTTGGTATAGCTAATATTTATATTAGAAAATTCACTACTGATGTAGATAGCTACAAAAAACGTGGGGTTACTAATACCGATCAAGGGAACAGACTAAACAATCTGTACCTAAGAGTAAAGGTGATGGATGAGAATGCAGATTTTAGTCAGGTGCTAGCTGAGTATGAGGCTATTGAGAAGGAGTTTAATGATGGCTCTGAGCCTGATCAAATTATCTTCTCCAACTGGTATGCTCATTTCAAACTGTTCTATGAGAAGGATGTAAGCTGGATGGACGAACAGTTGCACTTTGGACTGTGGCGCGATAAGATACCTGAGACGGCAAAGGTCTTTATCTATTTGGCAATACTTGCTGTAGTGGTTTATTATTGTGTGGCAGTGCCAGAACTAAGAGATTTCTTTAAATCGATATTGTTTGTTAGTTAGTTATTATGGAAATAAAGTATGCAGTTAGGACTATTAGTCCGTCGCCCCATAACGGTCCGTGTTATTTGCAAGAGTCTGAGTATGGACTTCAGTTTACGCTAAGGGCTGCTGAGCCTCGTGAGATACATTACTTCGGTAGTAAGGAGGAAGCGCTAAAGTATATGGAGGAGCACTTTAAATACAAGTACTTTGAGGTAGTGGAAACCTACATTGTATAGTTACTATATAATGCGAGGGAAACGGCACGATAATAAGTGCCGGTTCCCTCTTGGCTTTAGTTTGACGTAAGAATTCTTAAAAAGTATCGTAAGCGAGAGACAGGATTGAAATAAAGTTTGTATATTTGTGGCGAGAAATACAAAAAGAAAGAAAAACGTAATTATAAAAGAAGAATGAATACAATAGTAAGACCTCGGTTAAATGATTATCATGGAATCTTGCTTTTACAAGATAAGGTTGATTATGCGATTCCATTTGTCAACGAGGATATTCCACTTTATGTGGATCCTTTCCTTCTATGGAAGTCCCCGTCGCAAATGGATAATGGTATTCATGCGACTATATTAGATTCGTTTAATAATATAGGCTATCTTGCCAATAAGGGTGATAAGACTGAAGCTATAAAGCAACTGGTAATAGCTTCGGAATGTGATGCTGTAGGCCTTGGCTCTTCAAAAAACAGGAAGGGACGAAGGATTGGCGAAAATATGGCAAATGAGATTGTGTCGTTGTTTGAAAAGATACCCCAATTAAAAACAACAGGCTTCTCTCATATTGAAGAAATACAGTTGTTGGTAGATAAAATAGCGAAAGACCGCATAAGTGATATCGCATGCAACTACATGTCATCATTTCTTGTTGATTATACTCAGCAAAATTGTCTTGAGGTAGGCATCCCAATGGAATTGGTAGAGAATGTTGTAGTGTACGATGTCAAAAGTCATTGCTTCAAAGAAGAAAATGTACATTTACCGGTGAATCCAAACACTCATGAACCTATTTGGCTCGTCCCCAAGCGATGGCTTAGATTCTCACCTTGGATTAGCCAAGACGATTACTTCTCAAATTATTATCCAGAAAAGGTTGATAGAGGGGATTTCTTCAAAGATCGTATTAAGGTTCTCATGTATAATAGAGCCAATTATGATATGGTAAAAGGATACGTAGAGCAGAGGGAACGAACATTCAAAGACTGTAAAAACGACCCTCTGTTTATGCAGATACCTGTTACTTCTGCAAAGCGCAAGATGAGCACGATAAGGAAATTACCAACCGGGAAAACCGATAATGCTGACAAGAAGTACGAGGAACATGTGGTGCAGCTTATGGCTTCGCTTCTTTATCCTCATTTGGATTTTGCGCAGGCTCAGAGTAGAACGGATTCTGGTGCACAGATACGAGACCTAATATTCTATAACAATCAATCTGTGCCATTCTTTAAAGATATACATGATACGTTTGGATCAAAACAGATAGTTTTTGAATTGAAAAATGTAGAAGCCCTGAATAGGGATAATGTTAATCAGTTGAATAGGTATCTGAATGAGAATTTTGGAAAGTTTGGCGTTTTTGTTACAAGGCACCAACCTCCTAAAGCTATCAAAAAGCAGCTTATCGATTTATGGTCGGGGCAGAGGAAATGTATACTCGTTCTAGATGATAATGATGTTCAGATGATGGTTGATATCTTTGAAAACAAGCAGAGACTTCCGTTCGAGGTGATAAGGTATAAATATGCTGAGTTTATCAGAAGTTGTCCATCTTAAATTAATAGCAGGAAATTATGAAAAAAGAAACAAGTGAAAGCGTGCTGAGTTTAATTCGCACATTGAGATTTGAGTTTAGGGAGTTGTCGTCAAAAAAGCCGAACGACCAGGTGAATAAGTTTAAGTTGAAATATGTCAATCAGGCAATAGAAGCGGCAAACGAACTTCTAAAGGACGGCAAGCCCTATGCCGATTTTGAAAAATTCAATGAAGAGGATTTGCCAACCAATAGCGATGTTTTAATGATGTTGAGTCTTTACCTAGATGTTCTATAGTTATGAAAAGAGAGGATATTGAACGATATGAAGAGCTGCTGTCCAAGCTCATGTCGATAAGAAATGATATAGCTGCGCTTTCCTCAAAGAAACCGGGAGAACAGTTGAACAAGTTCAAAATTAAGTATGTGAATGATGTGCTGACGAAGATAAATGATTTAATAGGCACAGATAAACCATACGATGATTTTGAGGTGTTTGATGAAGAAGTCTTGCCTACTAATAGCGATGCGTTAATGATAATAAATCTATACATCAATGGCATGCATAGGTTTAAAACACATAATTCTTCAGATCAATCTATAGACCTTGACTGGTCGCAAAAAGAAAAAGTTTGGAATATTGAAGATAAATAAATGTATGAATAAAACGGAATCTAATCTGCCTTCTAAAGCAGATATAAAACAGTTTTTGATGTTGAGAGAACTGGCAACGGGCTTGTATAGCGAAATGAAGGATTTTGCTAAGAAGTCACCAAATGAATCACTCAACGCATTCAAAATTAAAAGTTTGAATCGTGTTTTGGAGCCAATCAAGGAACTCCTGAAGAACCAGCCCACTGCATTGTTTCTTGATATCTTGGATGAAACAGCTTTACCTTCGAATAGTGACGTAGTTATTATTCTATCACAGTATCTGACTTCCATGAAGAAGTTTGAGGATAAATATTATAGGAAAGATCCTACGAAATTTATATTAAGGTGGGATACAAAAGAAGATCCTATAAAACGATGACGCAACTGAAATGCGAGGAAGTGATGCGGTTTGTTAAGACCAATAAGAGGAACGCATCGAGGCATATGATTGAGTAATATGTTATGTAGAACAGGCTAAAAGCGAATAATAATATGCTTACTGCAGGCAAGTTAAAGCCAGCGAGGGTGGAGAAGTTTAGAATACTTCTGGAATTGATGGAATAGTATAAAAGAGTCAATCAGCGCTTTTGAAAAGTATTGAGTTTGGAGTCTGGTATCTATGAATAGACAAATAGACATAATTTAAGAGGATTTGGATTGAAAAAGGTAGATTTGTATACGGTTTTAGTTAAAAATACAAAAAACACATTTGTAAAAGGAATAAGATTGAAGAATATTCGGTAATTTTGCAAGGTGAAGTGTGCTGAACGGAAGGGTTTTGCATAGTCTTTGATATATGGAGATGAACTAACCAAAATATGGATCAAAAGCGACGGAAATTCTTGATAAAGCAGAACAGGAAGCGCAAAGAGAAGCTTCGAAAGCTTAACGGGGACGTAAAGAAAACGGCTCTGGCAAAGAGTGGCTCCGTCGTTGATGACTTGATGCATGCAGAACTGATTCGGCCATACGAAGAAACTGTAATAGCGCATTTTTCTGGCCGCTCTGCGTTTGTGTATCGATCTGTGTCAATACCTGTAAATCAAAAGAATCTACTTCCGCGAAAGTTACGTAAATTTGAGAGCGTTGCCCAAGCTGAGGTTGAATATGATATGCCTGATGTGACGAATTTAACTGATGGAGAACGTCTAAAGGTTTTAAATCAACACTTAGGATCTTCGGTATTTACAAAGGATGAAGGGCTTAAAGCTAAATGGCAGAAAGGCTATAGTACAAAAGAGACTACCAGTGATAAGAATCGTTACAAACGTGATATGGGTGAAGCTATAGTCAGGCTCAAGATTAACGGTATTCAAGACGGCTTGCTTCAGAATGTTGATGAAATTAGGGAAGACGGGCATTTAAACTTTTTGCCATCTTCTACGTTTAAGTTAGAAGAACATATTGATCAGGAATATGGTTATAATGGCTATATGCCATTTCTGGAAGAAGATATGAAGAAATTGAATAATGACGAAAAAGGAGAAGAATAATAGATTGGAACTTGTTGGCCACCTGCAGGTGACTGACCAGCCGTTACTCTCGCTCTACGTTACGCAGAGCGGGGATGCGTTGTTTTTCTTCTATCGTCTGAAGAAAAACGAATATTACTTGACTAAAGTGAAACCGAGTGATGTAATAGCTTATTTAGATGAAAAAATGGGCCTTTTACAAATATTTATGTCGAGTGATGACTATGTATATCATCACAAATCAAGGCACTCAGCCGCTACAACCGACTTTATTATGGTTGACGATGTGAAACGAAATGAGCTGCAGCATTATATAGAGAGCTTTAATATGTATGATGACTTATTTGGTTTGGATGAGATAAAGGTACGCCATTATATAAAGGATAAACATATAGATAAAATAACAGAATCACATAAAGAGCTGGCTTATGGATGAGAATAAGGAATTACTCACCATTTTAGAGGTGAAGGAGAATGACTTTGAGATGAATAAGGATGTTGATATTTCGAAGTTGAATGGTAGCCAGTTGAGACTGGGTATTATCAGCGCACTTGGTTATCAGGATGGTAGCAACGAGGTTCGAATGAATGTAGGCTTTCGTGTACTATTCGATGAAGAAAAAAAAGTGTTGTTGACCTTCTCGATTGCATGCAAAGCTGAGTTGAAAGGATGGAAGGAAATGAGCCACAAGGAATTGGATGTGCGCATGAACCCGGCCGTAGAGAAATTGCTGGATTATTGCTACGCCTATCTGGGCGGTGCATTGAAGAAGCACACAGAAGAGGTGGGGATGAAGCATTTCTATCTGCCTGTAATCGATGTGAAAGAAATAATGCCTTATCTTATTGTTAAGGAACTAACAGCATAAACTGTTATTAATAGTTTTCTTTTTAGATATAGGATAAATAGGAGGAGCGTTCCTTGTGTCAAGCAAAGAACACTCCTCTTACTTGCAGGAAACGACTAGAATGCTATTTGAGGTGGATAGTTGGAACCACAGAAGTCACATAAAGTAACGTAAATATGCCTGGTAAGAATATTCATAAAGAACCCTTTGACGAAGGAACTATCACTAAATTGGAGATATTTCAGCATTATGCCCGTGAATGGCTTCCGGTTTTTGTACAGACACAGAGAAGGAAAGTGTATATCTTTGACTTCTTTGCTGGCACAGGTTATGACGTAAATGGCGTTCCTGGTAGTCCTATCAGAATTCTGGATGAGATAAAGAAGCAGATAGAGAATGTTAAAAGAAATGGAACCGTGATTCACGTATTCCTGAATGAATTTGACAAGAAGAAGCAGGAACATCTGATGGATGCCGTGAAGACGTATATGGATAAAAATGCCGAAATGAAATGCCCAGAGAACATCAGAATACATCCATATTGCGAGGATTTTGAAGTCCTATATGACAAGTTGGAACCATATATTGGGCAAGAACCATCGCTAGTGTATCTGGATCAGAATGGAATCAAATTTATTGCGGACAAATACTTTATGAGTATAACGGGGAAAGCACAGACTGACTTTTTCTACTATCTGTCTTCCTCATTCTTTGTAAGGTTTGGTGATACTCCTGAGTTTAAAGCCATTGTTCCACAAGCTACGATGGAAGAAATCAAAGAGAAGCCTTATAAATACATACACAACGAAATATTGAATTATCTTCGAAGTAAGCTGCCGCAAGGAAGCGAGGTGAGGCTGTATCCCTTCACCATAAAGAAGAGTGCTGGTGTGTATGGTATTATCTTTGGAGCAACGCATATCAGAGCGGCTGACAAATTCCTGAGACTGGCCTGGAAAATTAATGAGGTGAACGGCGCGGCCAACTTTGATATAGATGATGACTCAGCAAAAGATCAACTGGAGTTGTTCGATCCGCAACCCATCAAGAAAGTGGATGCCTTCAAACAGGAATTGCGTAATGAGATACTGGCAGGCAGAATAAAAAACAACAAAGAGGCGTTTGTATTTGCTACGGAAAAGGGGCATGTTGGAAGACACGCCAAAGAAGAGATAGCAGAAATGAAACGGAAAAAGCTTATCAACTATGATGGCACAGCCCCAAAGGTGAACTATGAGGCAGCCTTTCAGAAAAACGAAATTGTGGAATATAAGATAGTAAAGAAGAAATGAGCACTACAAGAATAGAATGGACTGACGCAACATGGAACCCCGTGACCGGCTGTACTAAAGCTTCTGCCGGATGTGCTCATTGTTATGCAGAAATGATGTCGCGAAGACTGAAAGCAATGGGCACTCCTAAATATGCCAATGGTTTCAACGTGACGTTGCATGAGGACGCACTGGATGAACCCAAGAAGTGGCATAAGCCACGTACGATCTTTGTCTGTTCGATGAGTGACTTGTTCCATAAGGACGTTCCGTTTGAGTTTGTGGACAAGGTGTTGCAGGTAATCAAGGATACTCCCCAACACCGCTACCAGTTGCTTACCAAGCGAGCGGAGCGGATGGAAGAATACTTCATGACAAGGAATGTGCCCAGAAATGTCTGGATAGGCGTGACTGTGGAGGTGAGAAGCTCGTCAGGTAGAATAGACTGCTTAAGAAGCATACAGAATGCCCCGATACGTTTTTTGTCGTGCGAACCATTGTTGGAAGATTTAGGTGATTTGAATTTGGACGGTATCGACTGGGTCATCGTTGGTGGCGAAAGCGGTACTCAGGCAAGGCCTATGAAGGAAGAATGGGTAAAGCATATCAAAACACAGTGCGACGTTGCCAAAAAAGCTTTCTTTTTCAAACAGTGGGGAACATGGGGCAGTGACGGCGTGAAACGCGACAAGCATAAGAACGGTAAGAAATTGGAAGGAAAAATATGTCAGAAGATGCCGGATGTCTGAAGTATGATATTATGACGCAAGACGAACGTTGGTTAACACGATATAATGAGGTGATTGATTTTATAGAAACCAATCATCGAAATCCATCTAAGCATCGCATAGAGGAGCATAATATGCTGAATTGGGTGAAGCAACAGCGTAAGCTTCACAATGCAGGGAAACTAAACCTCAATAGGGTAGAGCCTTTCAAAAAGCTAATGGCTTTGATAGAGGAGAATAAAAGAGTTAATCAATATAAATAGAATCAAT
>Ga0326512_10003860_pt1 | contig 10948 bp, 10 predicted proteins | sample 1_2617_0518_D_FD_203652 | JGI IMG/M metagenome (GOLD analysis project Ga0326512, IMG submission 203652) | Bovine rumen microbial communities from UC Davis, California, United States - 1_2617_0518 | ecosystem: Host-associated > Mammals > Digestive system > Stomach > Rumen | place: USA...
GGTCTTTGTTTATTGCTCATAATTAAAGCCTCCTAATAATTAAGGAGGCCTGCGGATAATATGGAATGAGCCTGTTCAAGAGTATATATAAATCGTTAAGGAGAAGATATGACGAAAGAGTGAATCCGCAGGCCCTCCTATTAATAAAAGTATATCATATTATTTGTGCAATTTCAACAATATCTACAATAAGTTTTTGTGTTGTATTAACTGGGTCTGCGTGCTATTATTAAATTACAAAATAAATAGTCCACCGGACTTTAAACAGGAGAAGATTATGAAGAAGATTAACAACATTGAGAACGCTAACCGTAAGATTTACAAGGAGCTCGCAGCTTCTGTATATGGTAGTACAGCTGAGGATAGAAAGACTAATGATGTTAACAGTGCGAGGGATTACTACGATGTAGTTTTTGGTAAGGATGAGAGAATCAGTATTATCATAAGATCATATAGCGATTTTATGACCGAGAAGAAGAAGGGAACCTTCAATCATCTTAGAGATGGTATGGAGATTTACCTTCCCAAGACACCATTACTCTTCGCTTTCCTTACAGAGCTGAAGCTTCTTTACGACACTCACGGACTGCTCGCGTACTTTCTCGATATCAGAGATGATTATATTGTTATAGCACTTAGGGAGGATTGATAAAAATGAAAAAGATTACCCTTAATTTGGGTGATTACGGACAGTATTTTAAACCCGTAGAACCCGTTAAGAGATCTTATAAGAAGACAACTAAGGGAGCCTCAACAAAGGCTCCTAAAGTCTCTTCATCTAAGACCTCATCCAAGAAGGCACCGCGCATATCTGCCTCAAATGCAAAGGGTAAATCTATCAAAACATCTAAGCCCACTAAGACTAAGACTGCTAAGCCTAAGACAGCTAAGCCAAAGACAGCTAAGAAGTCTACAAAGCCAAGAAGAACGCCCGAAGAGATAGCAGAACTCAGACAGCAGCGTTTTGAGGCCCATTTAGAGCGTGAAGCACAGAAGAAGATACACGAGATGGAGCGCGACGCTAGACAGGCAGAGCGTGAAGCTCGTAAACTTCTTCGTGAAGCTGAAAGAGCAGAAAGAGAACTTAACAAGGCTTATCGTGAATCCGTTGCCGCTGACCGTGCATTAGCTAAGCGTGAAAGAGCTGAAGAAAAGGCATTTAATAAGAGTAATAGAGAAGAAGCCAAAGCTGAACGTGAAGTTGCCGCAAGACAGAAGACTATAGACGCTGCACGCAAGAAGGTTGAACAGCGTTTTGACGCTCTCCATAAGCCCGGCAATCCCAACTATAAGAACGAGTTAGCCGACCTTTTCACAGAGAAAATCTTGATGCTTGAAAAGGGCGCGAATTTTTCAGAGCTTGACGAGTTCTTACGTATCAACACGCCTAAGAGTTTCAAAGAATCTTACGTTGACCTTAATAGAGTTGCTAGCATAAGCAATGAGGAGAACAGAACCAGTGCTATTAAGGAAATGTTCACGAATTATATTGATAATACTACAGAATACGGCGCCGCTGCTCTTCTTAAGGATCTCGATAAGTTTGAATCATTCAATTATCAGGGTATGCGTTACGCGAGCGATGACGCAGCGTATGCTAAGATATACTCAGATATTACAGGTTCCAAGTATGTATCTGATGATGTAAAAGCTATTATGGCTCTTATGCCTAAGAATGTTGCTGTTAACTTCTATAAGAACTACAGAGACCTTCAGATTCTCGCTAACGGTGGTTACAGATCATTTGAGTATGATCTCGCTGCTGAGGATTACTATACCAAGGACAAGAACATTGAAAGCTTTGATAAGTCGCTTCACGGATACACAAAGAAAGGTTCAAGAAAAGAAATTGGCGGAGTATCTCTTGACGCGAAGAACTTTTTGAGGCATATTATAGGTAATATGACGGACATCAAGCAGGTTAATGAATTCCTTAAGCGTGTTGAATCAACCACATCAATGGATTTAACAAATATGTACATTAGAGATAGGAGGAGAAGATAATGATTTATTTGTACGTAGAAAATCCAGAACTCATTATTGATCCGGAAGAGGAGCTCATCAACATTGATGAGTTCCCTTTCGAAGTTGTTGAACAGCTCCCTGAAGCGCCTCGCAAGAGAGGAGAAAGAAAGAAGAGAAGAATAGGAGAAGAAGAGTATGTATTTCATTTTGTAGACTGTATCGGAACCAACGACCTTGAGTCAACTAAGATACCTGAAGTATTACTTAACGAAATGTATATCAACATGTTTGACTTCTACATGAACGGAGACCACTATTACGTAGCATGCAGAACATGGGAACGCTTTGAGAAGTTCCTTAATGATCTTGCTTATACATTAGGAGAAGATGAAAACGGTATACCTAGAACTATTAATATTTGGATCTTCAACATGGGTTATGATATGTACTTTGAAAAGAGCCATATTAATTATGAGTACATCTTTTTCAAGGATACATCTCACCCTCTGTATGCAGTGTCACATAACAGACATTTCTTCTGGCATGACGCACAGGCTCTCTTTGGTCCCGGTGGTCTTAAGGCAGCAACTGAAGGTCTTCCTCATGCAAAGCTTGTAGGTGACCTCGATTATTCTCGCAAGGTATTCTCTTGGTCAAAGATTGATTGGAAGTCTTTCCGTTACTGTATAAACGATTGTCTTGGACTTGCAGAGGCAATCGAAAAAGAAATGCAGGTTCACAACGTAGGGCTTTATGGCCTGAAAAACACCCTGACCGGATGGACCCGCAAGTCGTGTAATGCAATATTGACAAAAATAAAGTATGATTATAAGCCGCTTGCAGATGAAGATAATGATATTGATGATCTGTATGAGCTTTATGAAGAGGAGGAATGGTTATGAACGACTTTAAAACAGGAATGGCTAAGAATGCTATAACAATGCACGATGATTTTGCTGTATATCTTGCATTGCAGGAAGCTAAGCGCGGTGGAAATGTTCACGCCTCGCTTTCAGAAAACTCAAAAATTAATGATTTTATGTGTTGGGATGCAAGCTCTTTGTATCCTTCAACGTTTTTCCTTCCTATGCCTTACGAGCCTTTCAAGTATATTTATGAATGTGATAATGCTACATTCGAGGCTAAGGTTAAGGAAAAGAAGTATGCTATTCTCTTTAGAGTAGCTTTCTACGGTATCAGACTTCGTAACGACCATGAGCCTGTTCCTTATATCTCCAAGTCCAAGTGTCGTAACGTAGTTGGTCTTGGTAAGTTAAGGGAGAAGCGTGGTTATAGTTCTGCTACTCCTGAGTTTACACAGGATGTAGTAACAGGTGAGGAAGATAACGGCCGTGTACGTGACGCAGTATATCTCGAGTGCACATTAACCGACATTGACGCCCGTATTATAATGGAAGAATTCGGCGGAATGTACACATACGATGAATATGTAATCATCGACGCTTGGCAGTCTCGTTATCATCTTCTCCCTATTGAACTCCGTGACTTCATAGCTGAATGTTACCGCAACAAGACAGCTTATAAGAATAAGCCCGGTGACGCTTTACACACAGCAGAGTATTATCAGAACGAATATAAGCGTTGTAAGATTGTTGCCAATGGTGTCTATGGACTCTTCGCAATGGCAATTCTTAGACCCATTGATATTGTTTATTCAGAAAAGCTTGGAGATTATATACCTGTATCTACAAATGCTGATAAGTATACAGTAGAGAACAAGGAAAAGTACGAGAAGGCTATTAAGAAGCTTGCCATCTGTCCAAGGCTCGGCATATGGATCTGCGCCTACGGTAGATCTCGATTGCAGGAGTTGATAGACCTCGTTGGAGCCGACGATCACCTCTACAACGATACAGACTCTGTAATGGCTAAGAACTGGGAAAAGCTCGTCCCTATGATAGATAAGCTTAATGAGAAGTATATTAAGATTGCTAAGGCTTCTGGTGCATGTGCTCAGGATGTTAAGGGTGAGTGGCATTATTGCGGAGCATTCGAATTCGATAAGGTTAATCTTAAGAAGGGTGAGCGTGGAGAATTCAAGGCTCTTGGTTCTAAGAAGTACGCATACAACATTATTAAGAAGGATGATGAGGGTAACGAGTACCGCTGTGATACACATATCACATTAGCTGGAGTTCCTAAGTCTGAAGGCGCAAAGGAGCTTCAGGAAGCCGGCGGTCTCGCAGCATTTAAACCCGGTATGGTTTTCAGCGCTGGTAAGCTCCGCCCTATCTACCACGACGGCGACAACGGCACATTCCACGTATACGACTATAACGGAGAATATGGCGATGTATCCCCTAAGTCTGGTGTGTGTCTCGTTGACGTAGATTATAAGCTCTCTTATGGTGAGACTTACGGTGATCTTGTTAAGGTCAATAAGGATGGTACAAGAGAAGTCATGGAGGAGAACCTGCAGAGAATGCTCAGAGAAACACAGAACGACACAGCAGTGCTTGAATACTACAAGAAGAAGTATAATATTGATTTATAATGTAGATTGATATATAATATTCAAAAGGGAGGGTACGCGCCATATTACAGCCCCGGAAGGGCGGCGGTGGGAATGTAATAGCCCAAGACGTACCCTCCTATTATTTGAGGAGGAATCACAATGAACACAGAAGCATTAAAAGTAGTAGAAATTGCACTTAAGGAAGTAGGAACAAAGGAAAAGCCGGTTAACATCACCAAGTACACAGCATATTTTGAAGGCTCAGATTTTTACAACGGCTCTAAGGGAGACGGCAAGACATGGGGCTGCGAATGGTGCGACGTTTTCGTGGACTGGTGTTTCTGTCAGGCTTTCGGAATGGATTTAGCAAGGAAAAAGCTTTATCAGCCTAAAAGATCAGCCGGTGCTGGTTGTAAGTTTTCAGCCAACTATTACAGGTCTAAGGGTTCTTTTTATCCTTATCCTATGCCGGGTGATCAGGTTTTCTTTGGCCCTAACGGAAATGAAAGCCATACCGGTATCGTAACCAAGGTTACCAAGGATCGTTTCTATACTGTAGAAGGCAACTCTGGTAATGCGGTTAAGGAGCATTCCTATACTCTTCCTTCTAAGAAGGTCAGTGGATTTGGTCGTCCGGATTGGTCAGCTGAAACACCTGCAAAGCCTACGTATGTATTCCCCACTATCCCGGCTCGTGGTTTCTTCGCTAACGGTGATAAGGGACCTGAAGTTAAGAAGATGCAGAATATCTTGCTTGCTATTAAGCCTACTTGTCTCCCTCGTTATGGAGCAGATGGAGAGATTGGGCAGGAAACCCTTGAAGCAGTTGCGGAGATTCAGCGCATTACAAACATACATGTAGACCGCTTGTATGGCCCTAAGACGAATAAGGCTTGCAAGTTGTATCTGGATACAGTATAATAAATATGTATAACTATAAGGAGGTTATAACATTATGAAAGTTTCGGACTATAAAATTGACGCATTCTTGAAGGCAAACCCCGACGCAGAATCTATCCCGATCAATGAGATCAAGGAAGTCGAGCCTGAAATTACGATTGCGGATATTATGAAGAAGTTAACAGATCTGGAAGCAAAAATTAATGCTCCTGCACCTGTTGATGAACCTCCAAAGGAAGAGCCAAAGGAAGAACCTAAAGATGAAAAAAATGATATTCTTGAAGCTCTTGCAGCGGAGGTTAAGGCACTTAAAGAGGGAGCACAGGCAAAAGCGATTGCTGACTCCGAACTCCCGAAGGAACAGACAGCTGATGACATTTTAAAATCATTTATAGGAGGTAACTAATTTATGGCATCGGTAAATTCATTCACTACACAGCAGGCTGCAACCCTGATGAATGAGGTCTATTATGAGGCTACGGGTAATAGGAATCTAAGCGCTCTGCCCTCTGGTGATTTCGTTTCGGTTGCACAGGCAACATTGCAGTTGGGAACAGATCCCGTTATTAATGCAATCTCAAAGGTGCTCGCTCGAACACTCTTCAGAACACGTGCATATAATGCAAAGTTCAAGGGTATTGAAGTAGACGAGCAGAAGTACGGCGCTATCACACGTAAGATCTATGCTATCGACGATCCCGCTTTCGAGAACGACGAGCGTGGTTGGACTGGTGGTATCAACGATGGCGATACGGTCGACATGTACAAAATCCATAAGCCAAAGGCTATGCAGATGAACTTTTACGGTGAGTCCGTATTTCAGAAGCATCTGACAATCTTCAAGGATCAGTTTGATCTGGCATTCAAGTCCGCTGATGAGTTTGGTAGATTCCTGGCTATGATCATGCAGGAAGCATCCAATGAGATTGAGCAGGCTATTGAGAATGCTGCACGTATGGCACTCGGTAACCTCGTATCCGGTATCGCTTTATCTGATGCACAGGGTTACTCCGTTGGTTCTGGTAACAGATATATCAAATTGATTACTGCTTACAACAGCTTCTTCAATCTTAGCTCCGGTGATACAGGTTTCATCGATTCCGTTGCAAAGGCTATTGCTACTCCTGATTTCTGGAAGTGGTCTTACGCTTACCTCGGAAAGAAGCTTGAGATGATGGAGAACAGAACTGAGTTGTTTCATACTGCACTTACTGGCAAGCCTATGTCTCGTCAGACACCTCGTGACAAGATGAACATTTTCGTTCTTTCCGATTTCCATAAGTACATGAATACTATGGCAAAGGCTGGAACATATCACGATGATTATCTCTCTGTTAAGGGTGTTGAGGATGTTGCTTACTGGCAGTCTGCACAGACACCTGATACAGTAAAGAACACTCCTACGTATCTTAAGAATGATGGTACACTCGTTTCCATGACAGATCCTGCTACTATCTCCAACCTTGCAATGGTTGTTTGCGATAAGGAAGCTTGTGGTATTACACGTGTTAATCAGTGGGTTGCATCTACACCGTTCAATGCGGCTGGTGGATACACAAATCAGTATTGGCACTGGACTGTAAGATATTGGAACGACTTCTTGGAGAACGCTTTCATCGTAACCCTTGAGTAATAAAAAGGAGGAATAGGGCATATGAGCGAATACAGATATGAGCCCGGCCCTGATTTCTTTAGTCCGAAGGGAGGGGCTCCGTACAACGAGTCCCTCTTCCTTTATTTCAGGAAGTATTTGTTACAGAAGTGCATAAGCGTCTTCAGGTTCAATTACCCTGAAACATGGACGAGAGATCAGATACGACATTTTAGAAACGTACTTTTCACCGCTGGTTATATCGGTGTTTTCGAAGATAAGAAGTACGGACTAGTTGCCCTTGCTTGCACATTCCTTGGACAAAATCTCTTCTATTCACCTAAGAAGATACTTATTAGTAATCCGTTACTGCAGGGGGTCGAGAAGGAGATTGGTAAAGATTGTGTACTTTTCACACTTCAGGAAACACCTACCTACGGTGATATGTACTTCAATCCGTTGTGCACGTCTGTAATGGATATTGTCAATTACTACGCAGAACAGATGGCGTTAGCATCACAGGCGTTAAATAGCAACGTAATCAACTCGCAGCTTGCGTACATATTCACAACCGATAACAAGGCCGCTGGAGAAGCTATGAAGAAGATCTATACAAAGATCATAAGTGGTGAGCCCGCGGTCGTACAGGACAAAAACTTGCTCAACGAAGACGGAACGCCCGCTTGGCAGGCTTTCCAGCAAAATCTCGGACAGAACTACATAGCTAATGATGTGTTACTTACATTGAGTACACTTAATGATCAATTCTGTACGTTGGTTGGTATTCCTAATGCCAACACTGAGAAGAAGGAACGTTTGATCGTTTCTGAAGCCAACGCCAACAATCAGGAGACAAACACTCTTTCTAATATCTGGTTAGAAAATATGCAGAAGTGTTGCGAAGAGGTTAACGCTATGTTCGGTGTTGACATGAGTGTTGAGAAGAGATATAAAGAAGTTGAAATAACTGGAGAGGAGGAAAGCTACGATGATACGTCTACCGAGTATTGATTTAGCTACATTGTGGGATACATACCCTGATTTGTTCAGTAAGTTTCAGTTCCCAAAGATTTATGAACCGGGTGCAGACCACACTGTAACTGAACGTGAGATGACTGCTACTGAGAAGCAGGAGTTAATTGACAATATCCTTTTCAGAACAGAAGGCCTTGAAGCTTTATATACTGATCCTGAAACGATGGAAAATCGTATCGGGGTATTTACAAGGATAAGGAAGCATGTATGGGATGACTACAGCAGGGGACTTGGTTTCCGCTGGACGTATAACCCTACTGAGAATGTATTTGAGACGTCACAGACAGTACGTACTATTGCTGTTGAGGGTGACGAGTCTAATACTGAGACACGTAACCTCGCTAATAGCAACACCGAGACACGTAACCTTACTTCATCTGAGACTGAGACACGTAACCTTACTTCATCTGAGACTGAGACACGTGATCTTGAGACATCCAACACTGAGACACGTAATCTTGCTGATGCTTATACAGATGAGACTGAGTACGGCAGCACTGAGACAGAAACAAAGAATCTGACTGATGCATCTACGAAGACTCTTAACCTCACTGATGAAGAGAAAGTTACAAAGGCTCTTACAGGTTCAAGTAACATTACTCGTAACTTGAGTGACGACAAGTTGGAGACAAGAGCTCTTACAGGTTCCCACAACGAAACGAAGAATCTCGCTAATTCTGACACCGAGACAAGACAGCTTAGTGGTAGTGAGAATCGTACACTTAATCTTAGTGATAACACACTGGAGACAAGGAACCTTAGCGGCAGCAAGAACGAAACAAAGAATCTGTCTGATAACTTGACTATAACTGATGATACTACTGTTACACGTACTCCTAATCTTGCTACTGATGGATACACTTCATCTTCTAGCATTGATACAGAGAACGGACTTGGTAATGCATCTACTAACGCAGCTGTTTCACAGTCTCCTACTGGTGGTAGTGGTACAGCTACTGATATATCACTCCCTATTGATAGAGCTAATACACAGGGTTCTAATAGTCACGAGGCGCAGACAGGTACTGAGACAACTGTAACAGATAACGATCGTACAGAAACTGCTACTCATACAGGTACTGACAATATCGCTACAACTGATAGTGGTACAGTATCTACAGCACTCGACAAGACTGGTACTGACAATCTTAGCAAGACTGATACAGGTACAGTCAGTCATTCTGGAACTGAGACAGGTACTGATAACATTACAACCACTGATGGAGGCACAGTACACGATGAAGAGTCACATACAGGTACAGAGAACACTGCTACAACCGAGGGTGGTACGGTTACAACCAAGACAACTCACACGGGAACAGAAGGCGTCTCTGAGACTCACACAGGAACTGACGCTACTGCAAAGACAGGTACGGACACTCTCGATCATAGCGGAACTTCAACGGGTACTGTAGAAGTTGCTGGAACTGATGAAGGTACAATTACTCACGCTGGTACACAGGGTGGTACTGTTGGTACACAGGGTTCACAGGGTGGTACAATCGGTAACAGTGGTACTGAAACTGGTACAGTTGGTAACATTGGTGAGCACACTGAGAATACTACTGATGAATCCGAGACAAACAGACATGGTAACATTGGTGTAACAAAGGCAAGCGAACTTCTTAGCGATCAGCTGGAGTTGATCAAGACAAACTTGTTCGAACTTGTTACTAATGATGTTAAACACAATCTTACATTGGAGGTATACTAATATGTTTTGGCCCTATGGAAAATATGAAGTTCTTTTGCATAAGCTTAATCTTGGTTGGCTTGTACGTCAAGTTAAGCAAAACACGCAGGATATCGAAGAGTTGCAGGAGGGTGGTTCTTCTTCTACTCCTAATGTCAATGCTACAGCTACTGTCGATAGTGGTACAGGTACTCCATCAGTAGAGGTTGTAAAAACAGGTACTATACTTAACCCACTCTTCACTTTCAATTTTAGTAATTTGAAGGGTGAGACTGGTGCTACTGGTGCAACAGGTGCTCAGGGCCCTCAGGGTGAGACAGGCCCTCAGGGTGAACAGGGACCTATTGGTCCGCAGGGATTGCAGGGACCTACTGGACCTGCTGGCGCTACAGGTCCTACAGGCCCACAGGGACCTAAAGGCGATACCGGAGATACAGGACCCACAGGACCGGAAGGCCCTAAGGGTGATACCGGTGACACTGGACCTGCTGGACCTACAGGTGCCACAGGAGCCGCAGGAGAGCGAGGCGCTGACTTCTGGAAAGCTAGCAGCGTTTTATATAACAGCGGACGCTACAGAGCTGCTTTAAGCGGTCTCACAGGACCTACAGGCGATACACCGAGAGTAGGGGACGTTATGTTCTTTACTTATTACTACTACGTTATTAATGAGATTGATGCTACTTATGCTTATGCAACTACTAGAACATCGATTCAGGGTCCATCTGGTCCACAGGGTCCTACTGGTCAGGGCGTTCCATCTGGTGGTTCAGCTGGACAGGTGCTGAGTAAGATTGACGGTACTGATTATAACTGTGAGTGGATTACTCCTTCTGGCGGTGGCGGTGGCGGTAGCGTTCCGACTTATATGTTTTCTTCTGAATCTACCCCAGATGATGAAGCCGACATTATGGCTTCGCTGAATGCCAACAGAATTCCGCCTTTTATTGATGATCAGCATGTGTTTACTAACGCTGTTGTTGAGGATTCGAATTTACTGCAGGTAAGAGACAGGATAATTTCCAGTCTTGGTGCCATAATCTCGAGTAGGCAGGGTACAATGCGTATATCTTATTATAGTGCTGCAGGACAACAGGCTCACAACGTAGAAATATCATATATGGATGGTAGTATTAGTTATATATCAACAAACTGATTTATGTTATAATTTAATAAGGAGGTATAAAATTATGAACGACATTGTACAGATTATTTCAACAGTAGGTTTTCCTATCTTTAGTTTCTTGCTTTGCGGAGCTGGACTTAAGTACGTTTACGATAAGGAACG